>QFCE01002787.1_pt1:1212500-1354281 | contig 1354281 bp, 1348 predicted proteins | sample 5346091 | NCBI WGS metagenome assembly QFCE01 (sample SAMN09062252, study PRJNA434731) | Human gut metagenome, whole genome shotgun sequencing project. | isolation source: stool timepoint A chromium assembly | host: Homo sapiens | collected 2015 | reverse complement strand
TCGTCCCTGATTAAAGATCTTTACAACCCGAAGGCCTTCTTCAATCACGCGGCGTTGCTGCGTCAGGGTTCCCCCCATTGCGCAATATTCCCCACTGCTGCCTCCCGTAGGAGTCTGGGCCGTGTCTCAGTCCCAATGTGGCCGTTCAACCTCTCAGTCCGGCTACTGATCGTCGCCTTGGTGGGCCGTTACCCCGCCAACCAGCTAATCAGACGCGAGCTCATCTAAAGGCGATAAAATCTTTGACGTTCAAGAGATGCCTCCCAAACGTATTATGCGGTATTAGCAGCCGTTTCCAACTGTTATCCCCCTGTACAAGGCAGGTTACCCACGCGTTACTCACCCGTCCGCCACTCAGTCACAAAATAATCAGTCCCGAAGGAAATCAAATAAAGTGCTTCGTGCGACTTGCAGGTGTTAGGCACGCCGCCAGCGTTCATCCTGAGCCAGGATCAAACTCTCTAAAAATTGTATTAAGAGAACCAACGTTCTTTTAATCGACTTTAGAGTCTGACGTGTCGGTTTCTTTTTACTGGAGTTCCGACGTCCAGCGATTTACCAAGAGTATAACTCTTAGAATTTCAGGTTCGCACTACACACTCTTTCAAGTGTTAAGCTTTCTCGTTGTTTAATTTACAAGGTACAATCCGCTTTCACCAGAACCTTACGGAACCTTTCCAGATTCTTTCTTTTTCTCGGTGACAGCTTATTCAGTATACCAGAAGTCGTTCGCTTTGTCAAGAACTTTTTTCAATCTTTTTTTCAGATTTTCGAGCCGTTCTTTCTCTTTTCCGAACTTTTCCGGCCGCCGCCCCTTCCGAAGCAGCTTATTCAGTATATCAAACCCAAAGCTGTTTGTCAAGAACTTTTTTCTTCTTTTTTCAGCTTTTTCCGCCGCGCACTTCCGCAGCTCGTTTACTATACTATATCCCCCTCCACTTTGTCAAGTCCTCCCTCCCCCTTTCTTTCTATAACTACCTTTTCCTCCCTTGTCCTTCCAGCGCTTTTCTGCTATAATTTTTCTATTGGAACCAATGGTATAAAGGAGGTCACTGGCTTGCCTATAAAAATAGCCGACAGTTTGCCCGCGCGTGCGATTCTGGAGAGCGAAAACATATTTGTGATGACCGAGCACCGTGCAACAACGCAGGACATCCGCCCTCTGCGCATCGCGCTGCTCAACCTGATGCCGCTCAAGATCGTGACTGAAACCCAGATCCTGCGCTGCTTGTCCAACACACCGATCCAGATAGAGGTCGACCTGATTCAAACGAAGACCTATCACTCGAAAAACACCCCCGAAGACCATCTGCTCACATTCTACAAAACATTTGACGATATCCGCGATCAAAAGTATGATGGTTTTATCATCACCGGCGCCCCCATCGAAAACATGCCGTTTGAAGAGGTTGAGTATTGGGATGAGCTGGTCCGCATTATGGACTGGACGAAAAACCATGTACATTCCACGTTGTATATCTGTTGGGGCGCGCAGGCAGGCCTTTACCACCACTACGGCATCCCCAAATATCCCTTGCCGCGGAAGATGTCCGGTATCTTCAAGCATCATGTGCTTTTCCCGAAAGAGCCCCTTTTGCGCGGCTTCGACGACCTATTCTGCGCCCCGCATTCACGCCACACCGAGGTACATGCGTCCGATATCCGCAAGGATGACCGCCTGCGCCTGTTGGCGGAATCTCACGAGGCTGGCGTTTATCTGGTTGAGGCGATGAACGGACGGCAAATTTTCGTGCTTGGTCACGGGGAATATGATCCGGACACCCTGAAGAAAGAATATGAACGCGATCTCGCCAAGGGCCTGAACCCCGAGATCCCCCTGCACTATTTTAGGAACGACGACCCCAGCGACGATATTCTGGTCACCTGGAAAGCGCATGCCCACCTTTTCTATACCAACTGGGTCAATTACTACGTTTACCAAACCACACCCTACTCCCTCGATAAAATATAAAAAAAGAAGCGGCCTCAAGCCGCTTCTTTTTTATGCCTCTTCCATGCCGACCAGATGGCACAGCGTCATCAGGCTGTCAGACAAGTGTACATTCTCGACCGGAACGCCCAGCCCCTCCAGATGCAGGTCCTCTCCCGTGAAGTTCCACAGGCCGCGGATACCATGATCGACCAGCTCATGCGCCAAATCGGGCGCATGGGTGCGCGGAATCGTCAGGACGGCAACATCCGGCTTGCGCCGGTCGACAAATTCAAACAGCGTGCTGCTGCTGCGCACCTCATGCCCGCCAAATTTTTTTCCCACTAACTCCTGATTCGCGTCAAACGCACACAGCAGCTTGAATCCGCTGGCCGAAAAATCGAAGTTGTTGAGCAAGGCCCGTCCCAGATTGCCCGCACCGATCAATACCGCCGTGCGGCCGGCGCGGAGCCCAAGAATAGCGCCCAACTCCTCCTGCAGCTTATCTACATTGTATCCATATCCCTGCTGGCCAAATCCACCAAAGCAGTTGAAATCCTGCCGGATCTGTGAAGCGGTCAGCCCCATACGCTCAGCCAGGGCGCGCGAGGAAATGCGCTGTACGCCCTCAGCTTTCAGCTCACAAATATTGCGGTAGTAGCGCGGCAGACGCTGCACCACCGCCTTGGAGACCTCTTGTTTGCGCTCCACAGGTTTTCATCCTCTCTTTCCCATCACAAAATTACAGCTTCGCAATCGTTTCCAGTACATAATCCGTGAATTCCTGCGCGGTCGCACCAGTATCACGCCCATTGACCACTACCTTTTTCTCTTCAAACATGCAGATATCGAGCGCACGGTCGAGCTTATTCGCCAGTTCGATCTCACCGATGTGCTCGAGCAGCATCACGGAGGCGCGCAGCACGGAGGACGGGTCCGCGTACTGAGCGCGCCCCTCCTGCACCATGCGCGGCGCGGAACCGTGGATGGCCTCGAACATCGCGTAGCGCTTGCCGATATTGGCCGAACCCGCGGTGCCTACGCCGCCCTGAATCTCGGCCGCCTCGTCGGTGATGATATCGCCATACAGGTTGGGCAGCACGACCACCTTGAAATCGCGGCGGCGTTTTTCGTCCAGAAGCTTCGCGGTCATGATATCGATGTACCAGTCGTCGAACTCGACCTCCGGATACTCCTTTGCGACCCGCTGGCAGGTGTCGAGGAATTTGCCGTCCGTGGTCTTGATGATATTGGCCTTGGTCACGCAGGAGACGCGGTTCTTGCCGGTCTTGCGCGCGTAATCAAACGCCAGGCGCGCGATGCGCTCGCAGCCCTGCGAGGTCGCCACTGTAAAGTCGATGAACAGATCGTCCGCAATCTGCACGCCCTGCGAGCCGACCGCATAGCCGCCCTCGGTGTTTTCGCGATAGAACGTCCAGTCGATCCCCAGCTCAGGCACCTTGACTGGACGCACGTTGGCGAACAGGTCGAGCGCTTTGCGCATCGCCACATTCGCGGATTCCACATTCGGCCACGGATCGCCCTTGCGCGGGGTCGTGGTCGGCCCCTTGAGAATTACATGGCACTGTTTGAGCTCCTCCATCACATCGGGCGGGATGGCGCAGCCCAGCTCAGCGCGACGCTCGATGGTCAGCCCGTCTATCACACGGAACTCCACTTTCCCCGCCTTGACCTTGTCGGCCAGCAGGGCCTCGAGCGCGTGCTGCGCCATGCCGGTGATCATCGGGCCGATACCGTCGCCGCCGCACACGCCGATGATGAGCTTGTCAAGCTTTGTATAGTCAATAAAGTCATCCTGTGCTTTCATATCCGCGATGCGCGCAAGCTGGCTTTCTACCACTGCTTCAAATTTATCCAGAATGGACTGGTCGATCGACATAACGGTGTCCTCCTCATACCATTGATATTATTTTAACAAATTTTCTGCATCCTGTCAAGAAAGAGGAGGCTGGGAAAGCGCCCCTCTCCTCTTTTCCTTATTGCGCCGCCTGTTCCTTGGCATAGTTGAGCGTGCCGCCCGCGAGCAGCGCGCCGCGCTGACGGTCGGAAACGTCGCAGTCCGCCTTGAAGGTCCTGCCGCCGCATACCACGGTAACCTGACTGCCGTTTTTGATTTCCTCCAGCACATGCGGCAGCGCGATCTCATCCAGCAGGTTGATCGCGTCGTAGTCCGCCGGATCGGCGAAAGTCAGCGGCAGGATGCCCGAGTTGACCAGATTGGCCTTGTGGATACGGGCGAACGACTTGCACAGCACGGCTTTGACGCCCAGATACAGCGGGACGAGCGCCGCGTGCTCGCGCGACGAGCCCTGGCCGTAGTTGGCGCCGCCGACGATGACGCCGCCGCCCTGCTCCTTGCAGCGCGCCGGAAATTCCGGATCGACATTGATAAAACAGTAATTCGAGTAGTATGGCACGTTCGAACGGTAGGGCAGCAGCTTCGCGCCCGCCGGCAGGATATGGTCGGTGGTGATGTTGTCCTCGGTCTTGAGTACGACGCGGCCCGTATAGGACGCTTCCAGCGCCTTGCCCAGCGGGAACGGCTTGATGTTCGGGCCGCGTACAACCTCGACCTCGGCCGGATTTTCTGCGGGCCTTACGATCATGTTGTCGTTGATGACGAAATGCTCCGGCATTTCAATCGCCGGCATTTCTCCCAGCGTGCGCGGGTCGGTCAGCACGCCCGCGAGCGCACTCGCCGCCGCGACCTCGGGCGATACCAGATAAATCTGCGCGTCCTGCGTCCCCGAGCGGCCCTCAAAGTTACGGTTGAAGGTACGCAGGGATACACCCGCGGACTCCGGCGACTGTCCCATGCCGATGCAGGGACCGCAGGCGCACTCGAGGATGCGCGCGCCCGCCGCGATAATATCCGCCAGCGCACCGTTCTGTGCGAGCATGTTAAACACCTGTTTGGAACCCGGGCTGATGGTGAGCGAAACGTCCGGATGCACGGTTTTACCCTTGAGGATGGACGCGACTTTCATCATATCGTAATAGGAGGAATTGGTGCAGGAGCCGATGCAGCACTGATTGACCTTAATCGCGCCGATCTCAGCGACCGGCCTGACATTGTCCGGCATGTGCGGCATCGCGGCCAGCGGCTCAAGCGCGGACAGGTCGACCGTGTATTCCTCGTCGTACACCGCGTCCGGATCGGAGGACAACTCGACCCACACATCACCGCGGTCCTGCGCCTCGAGGAAGCGTCTGGTTTCCCCGTCGGACGGGAACACCGAGGTCGTCGCGCCCAGTTCCGCGCCCATGTTGGTGATGGTCGCGCGCTCAGGCACGGACAGCGTCGCAACGCCCTCGCCCGCGTACTCGACGATCTTGCCCACGCCGCCCTTGACGGTCATCTGGCGCAGCACGTCCAGGATAACGTCCTTGGCGGAAACCCACGGGGACAGCTTGCCCGTCAGGTTGACGCGCACCATCTTGGGCATGGGGATGTAGTACGCGCCGCCGCCCATCGCAACCGCCACGTCCAGGCCGCCCGCGCCGAACGCCAACATGCCGATGCCGCCGCCGGTCGGGGTGTGGCTGTCCGAGCCGATCAGGGTCTTACCCGGCGCGCCGAAGCGCTCCAGATGCACCTGATGGCAGATGCCGTTGCCCGCCTTGGAATAGTAGATGCCGTGCTTTTTGGCCACCGAGCCGATATACTTGTGGTCGTCCGCGTTTTCGAAGCCGGACTGCAGGGTATTGTGGTCGATATACGCGACCGACCGCTCGGTCCTGACCTGGTCGACACCCATTGCCTCAAACTGGAGATAAGCCATGGTGCCGGTAGCATCCTGCGTAAGCGTTTGGTCGATCCGGAGACCGATCTCCTGTCCTTGGACCATTTCTCCGTCCACCAGATGCTCCTTCAGAATTTTCTGTGCGATTGTCATACCCATTTGTGTTTCTTACACTCCTTTATGTCCCTACGCGGCGATATTTGCGCCCGCCGCGCCCCGCCGCTGCAAAGCGGGTCCGTTGCGGCTTCCACAGCCTTCTCCACGGCATGCGCGGCATACCGTGCCCAAAAACAAAACAGAAGCGGCCTTTGCAACGCAAAAACCACTTCTATTTTACAACATTCCTTATCTTTTGAAAAGACCTTTTCGCTATCGCTTTTCACAAATATTCGCACTGATCTCCGCAGTTGCGAAAGCATTCTGCAGGGTCAGACCCACACTACCTGCAAGGTATTCATAATATGCCTGGCTCCCGATCATGGCCGCGTTATCCCCGCACAGGGAAAGCGGCGGCAGGTAGAGCCTGGTGTGGGTGCGCTTCGCCATCTTCTGCAGCGCCGCGCGCAGGAACGAGTTGGCCGCCACACCGCCCGCGCAGACCACGCGCCGCGCATGCGTCCGCTGCGCCGCCATCTCCAGCCGCGGCACCAGCGTATGCACGACCGCCGCACAAAAAGAGGCCGCAAGGCCGTTTTTGTCCAGCGTTTCGCCTTTCTGCTCCGCATTGTGCGCCAGATTGATGACCGCGGTCTTGAGGCCGGAAAAAGAGAAGTCAAGCGGCGCGTCCTTGATGTGCGAATCCGGCAGCTTGTAGCACATCGGGTCGCCCTCCTGCGCGAGCCTGTCGATCTTCGGGCCGCCCGGGTAGCCCACGCCGAGCACGCGCGCGACCTTATCGAACGCCTCGCCCGCCGCGTCGTCCCGCGTGCCGCCGAGGATCTCAAAATCCGTATAATCGCGCACCATCACGATCTCGCTGTGTCCGCCGGACGCAATCAGCGTCAAAAACGGAGGCTTGAGATCGGGATACGCCAGATAGGTCGCCGCGATATGCCCGCGGATGTGATGCACCGGAATAAAGGGCTTTTGCAGCGCAAACGCCAGCGATTTCCCGAAATTCGCGCCGACCAGCAGCGCGCCGATCAGTCCCGGCGCACAGGTCGCCGCCACCGCGTCCACCGCGCGCTTGTCCATGCCCGCGTCGGCCAGCGCCTTTTCCGTCACGCGCACAACCGCCTCCATGTGCCGACGCGACGCGATCTCCGGCACCACGCCCCCATACAGCGCGTGCGTTTCGATCTGTGTGTCCACCACGCTGGAAAGTATGTTCCGTCCATCCTCAACCACGGCGGCCGCCGTTTCGTCGCAGGAGGACTCAATTGCCAAAATCCTCATTGTCTCACCCGTTGTTCCCGTATTGCAAAATATGACGCGCCAGTTCCGCGTCCTGCCTGTGTACATAGATCCGATACTCCCGCGGGTACTGCGCGCGAATCCCCAGCACATCCTGCCGCTGCAGCATGCGCTGCGCATTGTCCCGCACCTCTGTTCGGAACGCGATCTGATCACGGCTGAGCGCCTGCTGCGCTTGGAAAAAGTCTTCCTGCGTATTGGTGCATAAAATCTGCTCGCGGTTCATCGGCGTAATCATTTTCCCGCCTCCTTTATCCAAAAGCAAATATTTCCTGTCCCTCGCCACTCTGCTACAAGCCGGCCGGCATGCGGTATACCGCCCAGATCACCGCTGCCGTTGGCAGCAGCAATGCACCGCACAGGCTCACCTGCAGGCGCACCGCATGCCCTTTGGGATCTCCGCCGCACTGCACCGCGCGCAGCGCGTCGCACAGCGCATGGCAGAAAGAACAGGCACACAGCACGGCGCCGGCCAAAAGGGCCGCCAAAAGCATCATCTCTTTCTCCCCCTTTCCGGTTACCGCATCGTGCCATCCGATATCTCTTTTTCCATGCATACGCAGATCTCGTCCCCCGCGAAATCGCCGAAATTCGGCACCAGCCGGTACCCCTGCTTCTGATAAAACGCGATCGCGTCCGGCATATCCGCGCCGGTTTCCAGCACCGCGCGGTGGCACCCGCTCGCTGCGGCGTGCCGTTCGAGCGCGGCCACGATTTTGCCCGCCGTCCCGCTTCTTCGGTATTCCGGCCGGACATACATCCGCTTGATCTCCGCTGTTACCGGATCATACGCGCGCCAGCAGCCGCAGCCTGCCGGCCGTTCCCCTATGTAAGCCACCACCGCGCAAGCCATTCCGTCCAGCGCGTGATACGCCTTGTACTTTTCTGCCACCGAGCCCCAGCCTGCATGGAAATATACATCCAGCTCCGCAACCAGCACTGCCAGATCCGGATTGCTCACATCGACAAAGCGAAGCGCCGCCCGTTTTTTATCCACCGTCCCCAGCGCCTTTTCAAAGCAAAGGCAGTTTTCCGCGCCGGCCGGACTCCCATAATAGGGCATTGTACGGTATCCCAGTTTCCGGTAAAGCGCCGCCGAATCCCCTGTGGTCCGCGCGGTTTCCAAAACAGCGCGCGTATAGCCCTGCTCCGCCGCGTTACCCTCCAGCGCGCGGATGACCGCGCCCGCAATCCCCCGCCGACGGTATTCCGGCCGCACATAAATGCGTTTCAGTTCCACGGTATGCGCGTCCGTCCGCTTCCAGCAGCCGCAGCCTGCCGCGCATCCATCCTCATAAACGACCAGCCGGCATCCGAACAGATGCGGGTCGTTATATTTCGCATAGCGGCGATGCACCTCGCCCACGATCGAAAAATAATATTCATCCAGCCTGCCCGCCAGTTCCAGCAGATCCGTGTTTTCCGCATCGACAAACCGAAGCTCCATCCAGCCTCACCCTTTCAGAAAAAATGTCATCAGCAGCGCGTCCTCAACGGGCGCGGTGTAAAAATTCTTTCGCACGCCCACCTTTTGGAAGCCCGCATTCTCGTACAGGGCAATCGCGGGCATATTGGACGTGCGCGCCTCCAACGTAACAAAGGCCAGCCCCTGCGCTCCCGCGTGCGAGACAAGCGTCCCGATCAGCGCGCGGCCGACTCCCTGCCGGCGGCAGTCGGGTGATACCGCAACATTGGTGATATACCCCTCGTCCAGCACGGTCTGGCAACCCACATAGCCGACCGCCACGCCGTCCCGCTCCGCAACCAGGAACAGACCTTTCCCCAGTTCTTCGCGGAGCATATCCGCGCTCCACGGCGCGTGGAAGCACACTTTTTCGATCTCCGCGAGCGCGGCCAGATGACGCTCCTGCATGGGTACGACCGTCATTCTGTAAGCCTCCCGATGATGCCGCTTATCCCCCGGTCGATCTCGGCCGCCGCGCGGCGGTAGGTATCCAGATCGCCGCCAAACGGATCGGAAACGTCCTCCGGCAGCAGGGTGAATATCTTGTCCGCACAGTTCGGATACAGCTCGCACAGGCGGTCGTAATGGGCGCCTGTCATGCAGACCAGAAAGCGCGCCTCCCGCACCAGTTCGGGCGTGAGCATGCGCGAGCGATGCCCTGCAATGTCCGCGCCCAGTTCGCGCGCCGCCGTGACCGCGTTTGGCGACGCGGGCAGGCCGTTCTGGGTGAACAGTCCAGCGGACGCCGCCGTCAGACCGGTCTTCTTCTCCCCGCCGCGCGCACGGAACAGCCCCTCAGCCATCGGCGAACGGCAGGTGTTGCCCGAGCAGATGAAAATGATGTCGTCCATTTTGGAATTCCCCCTGTCAAAAACCGCCCGCGCCGCGCGCGGTGCGCCCTCTCCTCTCAAACCGATCGGTTCGGGTAGAATCACTTTGTGTCGTACCAGCTATGCCCCGCCTTGGCCTCTGCCACCAGGGGCGCATCCATAACGAACGCGGCTTCCATTTCTTCCTTGAGCAGGCGCATCGCGGTCTCCTGTTCGGTTTTCGGCGCCTCCAAGATTAATTCGTCGTGGACCTGCAGGATGAGCCGGCTCTCCAGGCCCTCGCGCAGCAGGCGGTCGTGTACCCGCACCATGGCGATCTTGATGATGTCCGCCGCGGTCCCCTGGATGGGCGTATTCATCGCCACACGCTCCCCAAAGGAACGGATATTGAAATTTTTGCTTTTCAGTTCGGGCAGCGCGCGGCGGCGGCCGAACAGCGTGGACACATAGCCCTTTTCCCTCGCGTTTTCCTTGATATCCTCCATATATTTTGCAACGCCCGGATAGGTCGCCAGATAGGCGCGGATAAACTCGCCCGCTTCCTTACGGGTCACGCCAATATCCTGCGCAAGCGAAAAATCCGATATCCCGTACACAATACCGAAATTGACCGCCTTGCAGGAGGAACGCATCTGCGGTGTGACCTCGTCCAGCGGCACATGGTATACCTTGGCCGCGGTCGCGGCGTGGATATCCTGCCCGGATCGAAACGCCTCAATCATGTGCGCGTCCTGCGAGATATGCGCAAGCACACGCAGTTCGATCTGCGAGTAATCCGCGTCGATCAGCACATGCTCCGTGTCGGGCGCGACGAACATACGCCGCAACTCACGCCCCAGTTCAGTGCGCACCGGAATGTTCTGTAGGTTCGGGTCGGTCGAGGACAGCCGCCCTGTCGCGGTCACAGTCTGCTGAAAATGCGTATGGATACGCCCGTCCTTTTGGCTGACCACCTTGAGCAGCCCATCCACATAGGTGCTCTTCAGCTTGGTAAGCTGCCGGTATTCCAGTATCCTGGGAACGACCGGATGGTCTTCCGCGATGCGCTCCAGCACGTCCACGTTGGTCGAATAGCCGGTCTTGGTTTTTTTCGGCGCGGGCAGGTGCAGCTTTTCAAACAGCACCTCGCCGAGCTGCTTGGGGCTGTTGATATTGAATTCTCCATCTGCGTCGCGGTAGATCTGCGCGATCAGCTCATGGATACGGACGTCCAGCCGCTCCCCAAACGCGCGCAGCTCGTCCGGCGCGACCGCACAGCCCACGGTTTCCATTTCGGCCAGAATGCGCATCAGCGGCAGTTCTATCTCATAGTACAGCTTGCGCATGCCCAGCTCTTCCACCCTGGATGCTGCTTCCTGATAGATCGCACGCACCGCCCCTGCATGGCGCGCGCACGCCTGTTCCGTCTGTTCCTGCCCGCCGAGCGGCGATACGGCAGCCGGATCGTCCAAGTCAAGTTCTGGCAGTTCAGTGCTGCAATATGCCAGCGCCACGCGCGGCAGGTCATATCCAGACTGCGTCGGATCCAGCAGATACGCGGCGAGGCAGGTGTCGAACACAATCCCCTCCGGCTGGATGCCACGTGCAAGCAGCGCCGCCGCCACAGGTTTCGCATCATGCAGCACCAGCTCGATCGCGCCGCCGAACAGACGGCGCAGCAGCGCATCCCAATCCGCATCCGCAAAGTCATCCGCAAACAGCATCGCCGCCGTATCCGCTTCCAGCAGGCACATCGCACCCAGCGTTTCCGGAATCACCGCAAACACGCGGCCCGCTTCGGTCAGCGCGTCGAGCAGCCCAAACGCTTCGGCGGCATTTTGGATGCGCTGCGTCCGGAGCTCCGGCAGCCTGGGCGCGGTATACGCGCCGCTCAGCCCAAGCTTTTTGATAAAGTTTTTAAACTCCAGGCGGGTCAGCAGTTCATAAAGCGCTGCCTCGTCCCGATGTTCCTCCGGCAGGTTTGCAACATCCAGCGCAAGCGGCGCGTTGCGGTCAATGGTCGCGAGCCAATAGCTGTCTTTCGCGGACTGCGCGCCCGCTTCCAGCTTTGCTCGCGCGCCTTTTTTGATTTTTTCATCCTCCAGGTTCGCATACACGCCTTCCAGCGAGCCGAAATCATGCAGCAGCTGCATTGCCGTCTTTTCCCCGATGCCCGGCACGCCCGGAATATTATCCGACGCATCCCCCATCAGCGCCTTCAGGTCGATCAGGCGAATCGGATCGAAGCCGTATCTTTCACGGAACTTTTCCATATCATAGGTTTCATAGGTCGTCTGCCCCATTTTGGTGGAAACCAGAAGCACAGTCGTCCCGCCGCCGATGAGCTGCAGGCTGTCACGGTCGCCCGTCACGACCACGCAGGTGTCGCCGTTTTCATCCGCTTTCCGGCTGATCGTGCCGATCAGGTCGTCCGCCTCATACCCTGCCAGCTCGCAGCGTACCACACCCATCGCATCGAGTGTTTCTTTCATCACCGGCAACTGCGCCGCCAGCTCGTCCGGCATCCCCTTGCGGGTTGCCTTGTAGGAATCAAATTTCAAATGGCGGAAGGTTTTTTCCCGCACGTCAAAGCACACAACCGTACGGTCAGGCTTTTCATCCTCCCTGAGCTTGAACAACGTGGCCAAGAACCCGTATACCGCGTTGGTCGGCAGCCCTTCATGGTTGGAGAGCTGGCGGATACCATAAAAAGCGCGGTTGAGTATACTGTTTCCATCGATCACCATGATTTTCATGCGCGTATTCCCCATCATTCAACAAATTTTTCTTATCATATATTATATCCTATTACCAGCCGTATTTCCAGACAAAATAAGGGACGGGGCTTCCGCCCCGTCCCGCGCCCATATTCCTTATGCGCCGAACCGCATCTGCAGCCGCAGACGATCGGCTATCATCGAGATGAATTCCGAGTTTGTCGGCTTGCCCTTGACGCCCGACACCGTATAGCCGAAATAGCTCTGCAGCGTCTCGATATCGCCGCGGTCCCACGCGACTTCGATCGCATGACGGATCGCGCGCTCAACTCGCGAAGAAGTGGTCTTGAACTTTTTTGCAATCGACGGATACAGCACCTTGGTAATCGCGCTGACCGCCTCCATGTCCTCGACCGCCATCATGATCGCCTCGCGCAGATATTGGTAGCCCTTGATATGCGCCGGCACGCCGACCTGATGGATAACCTCAGTTACGCGTACTTCCAGCGCCATTGCTTCCCCCGTTTTTTCGGCCTCCTGCTTTCCGGATTTCCACATGCGGATCCTTTCGCAAACCATTTCCGCTTCCATAGGCTTGCGCAGAAACATATCCACGCCCAGCGCAGTACACTCCGCGCCCGCCTGTGGGCTGGCGAAAGCTGAAAGGACAACGGTCGCGGGCTGCTCCTGCCTGCGTTCGTGCAGCTTGGTCAGCACCATGATCCCATCCATCACCGGCAGCACCAGGTCGATGATGAGCAGATCAGGCTTAAGCTCTCCTACTGCCGCAACCGCTTTCGCGCCGTCCTCCGCGATACCGGCAAGCTCCATATCATTTGATTTTTCGATTGCCGCCGCCATCCGTGCGCAGAATTCGCTGTCGTCGTCTGCGAGCAATACTCGAATTTTTTGTTCCATGTTGTCAATACCAGCCTTCCAGCAATTTATTTGTTCTCTGTCTTAGCTGTCATTAATTTACCATATAATTCCATAATTTTCAAGGCTATTGTCGGAAAAGCTGGATTTTTTTCTCGTCATTTTTCGACAAAATGCGACGAATCGAGCGAAACATGAACAAAAACTTCGTTAATTCGTCATTTCCTCAAGCATCCGTTCAATGCCAATCGCATAGCCGCAGGTAGGGTCGTTTACCATTACGTCAGTACGACCATGATACCAACGCTGTTAAATCTTTGGAAGCTTGGGGAACAAATCAATCACAATTTTACCATCCGGCCCTTTGTCATACTCTATTTTATAAAGGATTTCTTTAAGCAAAGCATTCCGCTCTTTTGGGGACATGGTATCGTAGCTTTCCAACAGATTCTCTGTTGTCGGAATTAAATTCGAAGATACCGCATCGGTCTGTTCGTATTTGGCCAGTGATGTCAGCAAGATATTCTTTTGCTGTTGTAGGCGGGCAACCGAGTCGCCTATTTTTTCTTGGCGTGTTTTGAACAGTTCGAGGGAGTAAACGCCTTGTTCAACCATGTCATACGCTCTTTCCATTTGCGCGTTCCGCTTTTCAAGCTCATCATCCAATCCGGCAATCTTTTTCTTGCAGGCCGCAATATCTTCTCCAAATCCAATCGTCGAGACTTTCACCCTATACCCTTTCAGCCACACCCGAAGCGCCGCTATAATTTGCCTTTCAACAAGATCATAATTACTGCTTCCGTTATGGCAGTTTCTTTGGTTGACACACCGGAAACGCGGTACACGGTAGCGGGTAGTAGTTGTTCTCCCTATTCGTTTCCCGCATTTCGCGCAGTAAATCAGTCCTGCAAAGGAATTTTCCAATGTAAACTCTTTGCGAACTTTTACTGACGGCTGCCGGTTGATCCGAATTTCCTGCGCATCCCAAAAAATTTTTTCACTGATCAAGGCAGGGTGGCGCCCCTCATAGAGCTGATAATCCGCAATGTTTTTCTTGCGTTTGATATGCTTTTCGACGATTCCATTCTGGAATGTTTTAACGTGCTGGCTCCAGCCACGCCGTATTTTCCCCATATATACGGGATTCGTCACTATGTTGGTTATGGTTGAATACGTCCATAGATCCCCATGACGGGTTGGTATTTTTTCGTCATTCAGGTAATTTGCTATGTTTTTTGTTCCCACATAATGAACATACATATCAAAAACCTTTTTTACCACGGGCGCTTCCTTCTCGTCAGGCTCTAAGGTAAAGCCTTTTTCTCCCTCAAGCTTTACCCTGCGGTAACCGTATGGGGCAATACTGGAAATATACTTTCCCTCTGAAGCGGAGCTTTGTCGTCCACGAATCAGCCTCCGATTTATCGTTTTATACTCCCTACGGGACATAAACAAGCCAAACTCAAAATACTCTTGATCGAATTCATCGTTTGGATCATAGGTCTTGCTGGGCGTGATAATTTTCGTGCCGGAAAACTGGAATATTTGACTGATATATGCTTGATCCGCACCATTTCCTCGTGCAAGCCTTTCCAGGTCTACGACAAGGACACCTGTATACAAGCCTGCATTAACCTCCTCAAGCATTGCTTGTACTTGAGGCCTTGCGGCAATGGATTCCCCTGATACCACTTCGTAATATGTTTTTGCAATATGATACCCTCGATCTTTAGCCAGCTTATTCAAAATTTCTTCATGACGTTTCAGTGTTTCCTCTACATTTAACTCTGCATAATCACGATCAAAGCGAGACTTTCTCAGGTATTGAACATATCGCTCCATGTTTACCTCCTCTATGATTCAGTATACATTCTTCACAGTATGTTGTCAAACCATTTAGTTTGCAAAAGCACATCCATTTTATATTTTTCCCACATTTACAGCATCTTTTTATACCAAAAACAACTTTTCCTTGTCCAGTCTCTTGTAATGTGCGGAAACTATTTGAGATACATGTTCCATACAGGTTTCAACAGAGTCTATACACCGGTCATCATGAATTCTTACGATACTCTCACAGTTTTCTTCAATGTGGCTTATCATTAATCTCCACCTCACGATAGCGTTTCCACTATTATCCCCCATAGGATATAAGTTATTCTCTAAAAGGAACCATCGGTATTCAGCCGCCGATGGTCGCTGTTGATCTGCTCATTTAACCCAGCGGATTGCAACTTTCCGGCGCTTACTTCATAGGAACGCATCCATGCTCTTTACTTGTCAAGGCTCATACTGCAGCCGCCTTTCATCGGCTTCCTCATAATCATTTTATAAATCCCCATGGGGAAGCCGATGAAAAAAGCGGTTATTTATTCCTGTACTTTTGGTAATCCAAAATCGCCCTTAAAAGCCCGTTTTCAATATGCCCCTTGACAAACGGGTCAACTATAGTTACCCTGTTCATCAATATACGGGCGTAAGGCTTTTGAATGGCTTATCGGTTAAAGGAAATGTACAACCTGTAGCATTGCCTGTTCGTCTCCATGTACAGCTTTTTTGACCGTATCATAGCTTAGAATCCGTTTCTCTTTTGCTTTACTCTTCACACGTTTCCCCCACAAACCGTTCTCGGAGTTGTTTCATCGCTTTCCGTTTCCGATAGCTTACTTTTTTCTGGTCAGCTTCATACTTGAAGCTATCTCCTGATCGGCCTGCTGTATAAAATAAGAACGCAAGATAATCTCTCGCTGTGTTACCGAAAGCTGTTTTAGTGCGTCAGCAAGATCACTGTCATAAACAGGCACGCAAATATCCCCAATTATAAATTCTGTGTCTGTCAGATGTATCACATTTACCGGTTGTGGAATGGCCTCAAAGAACAGCGCACCCGGAATATGGCATAGTGCATCTTTTCGTAAAAATCTGTACACTTCACTTGTCTGATTTTCGATTGCTTTCCAGCAATAGCTGATAAAGCGTTTCACCATGACATCCTGTGGCGTAAGCGACGTAAGCATTACACTCACCACCTTACTGCCACTGACTGTGGAATTTACATTGTTATAGGCTGTTGAACCATCAGTTTTTGGTTAATTTTTTTGCACAAATTTTCATCATTTTTGTAAGAATTTTACAATCTTGTATAATATCAGTAATAATAACCCCTGATTCATAAAATGATTTCGGCGATCTCTTATTAAAAGCAGAAATTTTTTGGTGTATTCTATCGCAATCCACCCTATTGCTAATGTTCAAAAATTTGAATAAAAACAGCGCCCGCAGAACCATCCTTCGTTCTGCGGGCGCTGCCTTTATGAAATGTCTATCAATCATCACTTTTCCATCATAACTTTACTTGATACGGGCAATCTTCTTGGCGAGTTCTTTTTTCATTTCGAGGTTGGACTGTCGTGCGATCATGATGCGCTGGGCCTGCGGGGAGCCTGCGCCGTGCATGGACTCGGGCAGGTAGCCAACCGCGGCCGTACCCATCGTCATGTTCTCGATCAGCCGGAGCACGCGCATGCGGTCCTCGGTCGGCACGCTTGCCACCCCCTTGAGGTACTTCTCGATGTAGTCGTGCGTCGCCGGATTCCGGTAGTCCGCCTCGCTCGGCTGCGTCACCATCAGACCTCCCGCAAGGTCCTGCGCCAGCCGCGCAATCTCATACGGGAACCGCGTCACATTCTGCTTGCATACGTTCGCCAGCAGCAGGTCGATCAGGTAGTTGCCGCTCTTTGTCTTCGTTCCCTGGCTGGAGCATGCGATGCCACAGCAGTACAGCGTCTCGTTCAGGTGCGTCATCTCGATCAGCTTATCCTTTACATGGCTGGCCTTCGCCGAGCCTGCCATATCGCCCGCAAGCGCCGTCGCGCCGATCAGCACGTCGCCCACGCCTACCTTGCACCCGCCGTAGCTCTGGCGGTGGTAGCCCGCGAACCGCTCTACCATCATGCCCGCGAACTGCACCTCCCCGTTCAGGAAGATCATTTCGTTCGGGATGAACACATGGTCGAAGATCACCAGCACCTCATGCCCGCCGTAGACCTTGTTGCCCACGTCGATGTCGTTGTATTCCTCGGTCTTGCGCGTGTCGCACGACTGCCTGCTGGTACAGGTTGAATTTTGTCAAGTGGTCATGCCGCTGCGAGCTAGGAGAAACCACTTCATCAATCAGATCCGGCGCTCCTTTACAGCCTTTATCGTCCAGCTTGTCAGAATCGCATATGACGGTAATACCAGGTTCTACCACAGTGTCAATGCCTGCTGTGTTATCGTCCTGCTTTTCGAACAGCCGGACGGTAAACGGCGCAGGGTACGCCTCACATTTCTTCCCGTCCAGATAATTTGCAATCTGGCGGAACAGTTCCCCGCATGCCTTTTGGTGCGCCCGCGATGGAGGCGCCAGCACGTTCGTCTGCCCCTGTATCAGCTCGATGCGTTCCTGTTCATCCCAAGACAGATAATCTGCATATGTGTGGATACATTAAGGTTAGAGTCTCCTCAATGCCATCCTCTACCTTCTTAGCAGCCTCCTTCAGTTTCATGGAACGGAGTTTCTCCACCACAGTCCTCGCCTTTTCTCTGGCAACTTTCTTTCTCTCTGGGTCATAGATCGCTTTGAGCATTTTGGCTACCAGCTTCACCTTGGAGCGCAGCGTGGCAAAGAACACATTACGGTAAAAGTGGACGGTACACCGTTGGTACTTGGCTTCGGGGGAACACTTCTCCCACAGCCTCCAGTATACCAAGACACTTGTCGCCACCAATAAACTTCGCCCTATCCAGTGAGATCTACAGGTGAGGAGCCTACTGTAGCCCCTCTGGGGCTGTGCTGACAGCCCTTTGCCTTGGGGCGTCCAGATCCCCCTCCCCATCCAAAAGCCTCCGGCTTGACCGGAGGCTTTTTTGTCCAATCGAGAGAATATCTTGAACTGAGGCGTAATATTCTGTCTCGTTACAGATATATAGGTGAATACAAAAACAATGTTATGATGCGTTGGCCGCCTGAACTCTTTGGCATTTGAAAGGAGTTCCGTTATGAAACGCTTTCTCACCAAAAGAATACTTCGATGAATTCTTACTGTTGTGATTGGAATAGGCCTCGTCCTAGTTTGTATCGGCACTCTATACGCAACGGAAAAGTATAATAACGAGGTGATCCTGGGTTATTCCGATTTGATCTTGGAGGAAAGCGAGGAATGAATCCCCTGCGCTGTTGATCAGGATTTTTCGGACAACATAAAACTGGATGATCTTGTTCCACCTCTTGGGTTAGTGATCAAAGAGGGCGAGTCATGGATTCCCGGTGCCATCGCCTCCCCCTTGAGAAATAGTCCGGCCTTTTAAAATTCTTTGACTTAGTATCAACCTTTTATAATCAATTAAAAAATCAGAAATGCAGCGAAGTATTCTGATCTAGTACAGACATAAAAGTTTTGCATTTGTGTTTTACAAGTTTGCATAATAAAGTAAAAGTTCTAAGGCTTTTCACAACGAAGCTCCCCGCTTTTCGAAAAAACATTCGGAAAGCAGGGTTCATTTAAGTTTCCAAAACAGCATTTACTTGGCCAAGGATCGTGCCAATACAATGGAATTCATCCGTTTTTTTAACTAAAATATCCTCCTCAATTACATTTAGAGACCGAAGACGACACTCTCCCTTCTCCTGGAAAAGGGTGCGGATGTAGTAAATACCATTGAGACAGAACAGTCCCATTTCATTGTGATGTGCCTGTTTTCTCTGAAGCGCCAGAATATCAAATTTTCGAAAGACAGGCAGATATTGATCTACTTGAATTTGAAAACAAAAGTCGGTCCCGTCAGGCAGATCTTTTTGCATGATATGTGCGCTACCCAGTTTCGTTTGCATGAGAAAACCGGTGTGGAGCTTACGTACACCAGGCAGATAGCATGGGAGGGTAAGCTGACTCTTGGTAATAGTTCGGGCATATTCCTCATTGATAATCAGCCGAACAAGCCGTTTTCCCTCTTCCGAAAGCTTTTTATATTTTTGGATAGAATCCATTTCTTCCGCGTTCAAGTCCTGGTTATAAATATTGTTTGCTTGGCTATGGCCAAGATAATCGGAGTAAATATAATTGGCATCGACCTCCAATACATTGATTAGGGAAATCAGGATATCAGGTTTCGGGGTGCTGATACCATTTTCGTAATTGGCAATCGCTGAGGGAGTCACGCATATTTTAGCCGCCAGCTGGGGTCTGGTGAAACCCATTTCCTGTCTCCGCTGCCGCAATCTATCTCCCAAGCTCATACGGGGTCCTCCTTATTAGACGCTACAATCCCCATTTCTGCCTCACAAATCTCTTGCTCACAAAAAGAGGATAACAAGAAATTTGTAAAAAATGGTTGACTTTCAAAGATATTTGTTGTAAGCTATGGGTGCTGAACGTGTTACAGGGACACATGTACCACGAACAGCATATTAAGTATATCGATAATACTAAAACAAAAGACAGCGCTTGTCAACCAGGAAATGTGCGTGACCCCATAGGCGCGGCCATGCAATTTATCATTGAAAGGATATATTATTATGATATACGATGAAATCGCGGATACTCTGCTGCGTGCAGGGATTCCGGTCAACACAAAAGGATTTATATATATTCACGATGCTTTAGAGCTCATGGATAAAGATCCCTACTATTTTTCTGGAAAGATCTGTGCGTTATACGCAAAGATAGCCAAGCAGAACGGAGCCAGTTTTGCACAGGTAGAGCGCGGGATACGCTACGCTTTTGAGGGCGCCCTTACGCATGGGCATTCGAAATTGGCGGGGCATTATCTGGCCCCTGTCAACACCCAAAGTGGTTGTCTGCTCCTGTGTTTTAGGGGTGTCGTCTTGCTGATAACTGATCTGGAATGTGCAGCCCGCCGACGGCGCACCACTTTTATCGGTTTTAAGAACTTTCAGTAATGCGTAATCTATAAATGTTTCCGTGTTGAATCCAACAGATGCGCTCAATTTTTGCACAGCAGGCTCCACCATGATGACTGGCTGCACGCCTGAGCTGGTGGTGCTGGCCGAATACACGTTATACCGGTCTGCGTTCATACTCACTGTAAAGGATGTCTGCAATGATTCGCTGCCAGCGTCCATTTCCTCAGCGGTGGATTTTGGAATGCAGAACAGGAATGTTTCGCCGTATGCCTGATCGTTGCCGTTCTTGTACAATTCCTTATTGTTGGTAACGTTCGCCAGAGTAAGGCGCTGCGAGCCATTGTCGTTCGTGCTCTTATTGCCCTGTGAATCCATGAGAAACGCGCCGGACGGCACATTGTCCGCACGGACAAAAATCTGGTTGCTGCGCACGAACGTAGCGGAAGCCGCCGCCATGGGCAGCACCATGTAGTCCTGTCCGTCTATTTCCTTTTCTGCAAATACACCAGAGTTTACAATACCCTGCGGCAAATCTACTGAGCCGGTCTTTTGTGCGGCGGGCGCGTACTCCGTGTTGCCGGGCGTGTAGTTGATGGTTGCGCCCACCCACGGCGCATGCCCTTTGCCATTTGGCCCCCATACGCCATAGAACTCGTTGCCGTATTTCAGCATTTCGATAGCGGCATAAAGGGTAAGCGCTTCCGAGGTGCTGCTGGCGCTGAGCGTTTTGCCGCTGGCACGGTAGCCCAGTGACGTGGAGCTGACGTAATTCACGCCGTAGCTGCTGTTAGCCGCGATCTGCGCATCTCCCAGCGCCGCCCACATGGCCGCCTGCGACGCACTGAAATACATATCCGCTGTAAAGTTTTCATTCGTAAGGGGGCTGCCCACCGTGGAAATGAATTCATTAAGCGACATGCGCGAATCACTGCGCACGGCCACTCCGTACACATGCATATCCGATATGCGGCTGGTGACGGTATACGGCATACCGCCCATGCCGGGGTTGCCCTTACTGTGGTCTGCGCAGTATGCGCGGATCTCCGTACCGTCTGACGCTTCCGTGAACATAGGCCAGACGTTGCGCGGCGCGCCGTTCTGCTGGAACCACGCCTTTTGCACGCGCCTCTGTCCGCGATAGTGTACACCTCGCCTACGTTGATCTCAATGCTGGACGCTTCGTTATCCTCCTCTGCCAGCGGCATGATCCCGCCGCCTGCCGCGCCGGAAAACGGCACCTTCAAAGCAGAAGGCGGCGCTCGTTGATCATAATTTACTTTTTTCATCCTCTGGATAAAAGAAAAGAGCGATTAGGAAAACTAACCGCTCTCTAAATTCTGATCCTCTACATAGTTAGGCAAATATTTGGCAACAGAAAATGCTTCCGTTAGAATTCACTGCATATCCGATACCTATTTTGGTGAAATCCTTAGTCAGCAATGTATTTCTATGGCCTTCGGAAGTCATGAAATTATTCATATGTCGCCCTACGACGTTATTCAAATCACTGCTTCCTCCTGTAATGTTTTCACCACCTGCAAAAGGTTCGATTTCCTCGTCCATTTCTTCGCTCATAAAGAAACTACCGTCCGGCTCCAAAACATCTTTAACGTCTACGCCTTTGACCCATGCATACATATTGCTATCGTACTGTGCTCAAACTTAACGGTAGCTAAGTGCTTCGCCCAAAACCGTGCAAACTCCGTGCACATTTCGGCTTAAACCAGTGGCAAAGTGCCTGCTTTAGTGCGTTCTTCAATTGATGCGGCCTATCATCTGCAATTCCCAAGTGCGCAGCATTTCGTCCGTTACAGTAGTGGAACTGCTGCTATTACCGGCATTGCCGTTCGTGCTATCGCCGCCGCTTGTGACTTCCTGACCCAGCGCCTTGCGCAGCTCATCTGCCCAAAAGTCGTTTACCGTACGGTCATCTTCGAACGAAACTGCGTCCACCGGCGTGCCGATCATCGCGTCCAGCGCAGCAATAACGTCCTCTACCGTGCTGTTCGCTTTACCCGTGATGACCGGCGCATATTTTTTTGCCGTCTCAAGATATTTTTCAGGCCGCCAGTTGCAGTCTATCATGGCCTGATTGAATTCTGACATGGTTTTGTTCCACTTCGTAATGGCGCTGCCACTGACAGGCGTTGTGCTTTCCGTGTACAGCGCATCCGTGTCGATACGGACACTCTCCGTAGCCGCGTCATAGGATACGTCAAAATCGATCTGCTTTCCGATATCCCGCAGCTTCACATAATTGTTTCCGCTGATCTGGTAGGCCGTCATGCTGACCTGCTTGCCATCTATGGTGATTTTTCTGATCCGTCACCTTGGCAGAGACGCATCGCTTACCGCCTCGTCCTTGATGCCCGCCGTGCTGGGGGCAGTGCGCTCCGTGCTGATCTCTGCGGTCTGCGTCTCGTTGTTCCGCTCCACGCCAAAACCCACAAGCGTACCAATATCGCGCAGTTTGAAATAATTGTTGTCCGCTATATTGTACCCCGTGGGATAAACTCGGGTGCCATCAACGTAGACCGTCTGGCTCATGTCACGGGTAGGGATGGCCGGTACCATACCGGCTACACCGGCAGAAGGCACAGCACCAGCAAAAAGAATCGTTGTGCAAAGTAAAGCGGCAAGACTGGTCTTCACAAAAGCTCACCACCTAAACTATCTGTTCTTGTACCTTTACTTTATAGCGGGTGTACGGTGCTGTCAATCAAAATCGATTGAACAGGAACGTCATGTCCACCAGCAGAGACACGAGATGCGACTCTAGCAACATTAATCTGCGGATCAGCTGTTAAAACATAGTAGCACCGAAAAAACCTGCTTCACTCGCACGCTTTATCAGCTTTAAATTTCTGTCAGCGGAAAGCACCGTTTCAAAACAAAAATCCCGCCTATCGGACACATGATCTTCGCGTTGTCTCTCGGCGAGCTTTGCTGCGCTTAGGGTATCACAATGCAAAATTCGTTGAACATCGTCAGCATTGATATAATCCATTTCGACAGGTCGTAATATAGTAGTGATTGTACTTTTCCCTGATCTGTTGGGACCTGCAAAAACAACAATCTCAGGTTTTTTCTTTTTTCCGTTCACTATATCGCCCTTTCCGCAATCGGTTTCCTACGAAAGTTCGTGTTCCATCTGCATGGATCATAAATATCTTGCCTGTTTTTTGATCAAATTGGGCAATAGGTTGTGAAAGGGCTTGCTTTTTCTTCAATTCCAGCTCTACGGCAAAGCGAGCCCCTTTCACAACCACAGAATCATCAGGAAGAAAATTATTTTTCCCGGGTTTGATTTTATGCACCTCTATATTAGAAAGTTACGCCTATTATTTCCCATTCTTTCTTTAGTAAACTGTGGTTATATATTTATACTATAGATTTACAGCTTATGAAACATCCAATATATAAAACGTTTACACATAGCATCTTGAATACTATCCGTAAGTTTTTTAATGAAGGGGAAATACCTTGACAGATCAGGCCGCAATTAAATAAATGCTGCCAAAAGAGACGGATTTCTCCAAACTGCTTGGAGAAACCGCCTCTTTTTCGTTTTAGAAAACCTTTCCACGGCCAAAGACTTATCGCCTATCCAGAAATCACAAGGGAATAGCAAAGGTTCACAGGCTTTTTTTTGCGGCGCGGGTGGCATAGTAAATGGCGGAGGTGAAAAAAGTGCAGCAAAGCAAAGCGAAAAAAATCGCAATATCCTTGCTTTTGACCCTGATGATGCTGGTTACTGCACAGGCGGCGGAAATCACATCGGTAATCCCCATCGGCCACACCGTAGGCATCCAGATGAGCGCGGACGGCGTTCTGGTGGTGCGGCTGAACGATGTGCAGACAGCGGATGGAGCGGTCTGTCCCGCCCGTGACGCGGGCGTGTCGGAGGGCGACATGATCGTCAAAGTAAACGGCGCCGAGGTGGCGTCCAATGACGAAATGCAGAAGCAGATTGCCTTGTCGGCGGGGCAGCCGGTTGAACTGGAAATTTTGCGCAATGGCGAAACGCAAACGGTAACAGCGACTCCGCGCGCGGATACGGATGGTGTATACCGGATTGGCGTACTGGCGCGTGACAGCATGGCCGGTATCGGTACGCTGACCTACGTCGATCCGGAAACCGGCGCTTATGGCTCGCTCGGACACGGTATCTGCGACGGAGAAACAGGCGTGCTGATGCCCTTGAAAGAGGGTAGCGTCCTGTATTCTGTGGTAGGCTCGGTGCAGCGCGGCGAGGTTGGAGAACCGGGTGCGCTGCAGGGTGAATTCCAATCGGATGTGCCGCTCGGCACGGTAAATGAGAATACGGAAAGCGGCATTTTCGGTACGCTGACCGATAGTTCGCTGTATTCCTCTCTGGAATCCGTACCGGTGGCCGCGGCGGACGAAATAAAGGTGGGTGAGGCGGAAATCCTGGCCAATGTCGAGGGAGACAAGGTACAATCGTATTCTGTTCAGGTTGTCAAAATTTATCCGCAGGACGATGAATATGGGCGCGGGATGATGCTGCGCGTGACCGATCAGGCGCTGCTGGAAAAGACCGGCGGTATCGTACAGGGGATGAGCGGATCACCTGTTCTGCAGAATGGGAAGATCATCGGCGCGGTGACTCATGTGTAAGTAAGTATCATGATACCGATTAAAATTTTTATAAAAATACATAAAAGTGTTTCCTCAAAATTGCATATTTTAGATTAAAGAGACAAAATTCAGGCGAAAAGAAACAAAAAGGCATTTGGATATTACTCCAAATGCCTTTTTGCTAATATATATTTCCTGCCCGCGCAGGGTGCTGAACCGGTTATGTTTTTTCGGAGGGAAGCTCCTCAAACGGCGTTGTTTTCCTTGCCGGCGCCGGCGCGCGCTGGCCGAGGAACGAAGCGACCGCGCGGGTAATCACGCCGCCCGCGGCACAGCAGACGACCGCTTCGACCAAGCCCTGCATGCCGACCAGCAGCACCACGAACATCAGCGGATTTGCCGCGCCATTCGTCGCCACAATATTTTGGATATATTCGCAGTTATAGAACACCAGCACGATATACCCCATAAAGAACAGCGTATTGAGCAGCGGCGCGGACAGCGCGCCCGCGAAATAACTCCAGCCACCCTTTTTGTCCACACGCCGCAGCAGGCTAAACAGCAGACCGACGCACCAGCCCATCAGGATGCGCATGACGACGCACAGGATAATCGTATTGACCGGACTGACCTGGAAAAGCGCGCTCGTCATCGCGGAGCCTCCGGTCAGCGCGTCCTTAAAGCTCACCAGTCCGAACACACCGCCGAGGATCGCACCCGCCACAGGCCCCATCGTCATCGCTCCGACCGCGATCGGCACGGTCAGGAACGACATGTACAGCGGCCCGACGGGAACGCTGCCCAACCCGATCAGCTTCATGACGATCTCGATTGCCGCCAGCAGGCCAAGCTGTGCCAGAACGCGCACATTGGTTGTTTTGTTCTTTTTCATATGTAATTTTCCTCCTGCTCCCGTCCCGCCCTTATCGTCGGGTACAGGGCTTATTTCGGCTTCTGCGGGTCAGGACCGGTTCCGCTTCCAGATCAGATGCAGGCCATCCAGCACAAGGCTTTGGTCGTATTCGAACGGCACGCGCATATACCGCGTGACCAGTGGCGCAATATCACCCGTCACGACCACATGGGGCGTTTGTCCCAGCGTTTCGGCAAAGCGTCCGACCATGCCATCCACCATGGCTGCCGCGCCGTATACCGCGCCCACGCGCATAGCATCGGCCGTGTTGCGCGCAAGGATTCCCTCGTCCCTCGCCTCGATCGCGACCGCGGGCAACTGCGCCGCCTGCTCCCGCAGAGCGGACAGGCTCAGGCGTACTCCCGCTGTAATAGCCGAACCGACCAGAGCGCCGGATTGATCCAGCACGGTAAACGTTGTCGCCGTGCCGAGGCAGACCACCACGCACGGCAGCTTCCCCTTTGCGCGCGCCGCAACCGCGCTCGCCACGCGGTCCGATCCAACCTGGCGCGGCTGCTCCGACCGGATATTAAGCCCTGTTTTGACGCCGCTCGATACCTCGATCACATCGGTCACGCCAAGCAGGCGCAGCGCGTCCTCGAGCACCGTGACCATGCTCGGCACGACCGAGCTGACCACGGCGCCGCGGATGCGGCCGACAGGTACGCTGTACAGCCCGAAAACCTGCTGCAGCTTGCAGGCGTAATCATCCCGTGTCCACTTGGGCTCGGTCGCGATGGAAGCGGCAAAGAGCTGCTCGTCTTCCTCATAACCGCCAAGCAAAACATGGCTGTTCCCTGCATTAACTGCAATCAGCATATCGGCCCCTCTTTCCCTGCATATTGCCAACGCCATTATACGGCATCCGGACATACTTTGCAAGCACTTATTGGGGCAGCATGAACGGAGCCGCCAAAAGCATCCAGAGCGCCGCGTATTTGGGGCATACCTGCCCTTGGATATTGCCGCGTTCGCGCGAATAATCCCATACGCCCATCCGGTACTTCCGGTTGACCGTGCAACCGACGACGTATTCCGCCGCCGTGATGCACGCCGCGCCACACAGACACCTTGCCAGCGGCTTTTCCGCCCGCACCCGTGGACGCAGCCGGTTCAGCCCTACCAGTACCGCGCCGCCGGTGAGCGCCATCGTCCAGTGCGTGTAGCCGCGCCACAGAATTTCGAGCGCGGAATACCCACTTGCTCCTAAAAGGAACAGTCCGGCTGTTTGCTGCTTCATCTCTCATCACCGGACTTATTATGTCATATCCCGACGCCGTTATGCCTGCTCGGACGCACAAACCGCCAGCGCCGCGGCAAAATTTCCGGCAACGATCCTGGCCGCGCCGCACAGCATCAGATTGAGCGGCAGACCAAAATTTTCCACCGCAAAGCCCTCCGCATCTTTTTCCCCGATTTTCTCCCGCATCGCGCGCCCATCGGACACATACCCGTAAATCTGTTTTCCCTTTGCATGGGCGTAGCCGACCTCAAAGCAGGTGCCGCTGTCCGGCTCGGCACCACGGAACGGGTTCAGGTTCGCGATCACGATGTCGGCCTGATCGATCAGCCCGCAGTTGCCGGCAAAAATATCCTGCGCGTTATCCGCCTCGTTGTCAAACGGGTACAGCCCTGCGAAGCCCTTTTCCGCACACATCATTTTCATTTTTGCGCCGCGCTGTCTTGCATCCGGCGCAAAAACATCAAAACCGGCAAGATATATCTTTTTCATATTTGCATGCCCTCCCTGTTATGCGTTGCACACAAAAAAGGGATGCCATCTCCGCGGCATCCCTTCCTGTCGTTTGTTACAGTCTCGCTTCCAGCTCCTTGCGGCGCTCCTCAAAGCCCGGCTTACCAAGCAGGGCGAACATATTTTTCTTATACGCCTCAACGCCCGGCTGATTGAACGGGTTGACGCCAAGCAGGTAACCGGAAATACCGCACGCCTTTTCAAAGAAATAGACCAGATAACCGAAATGCCATGCGTCCGCCCGATCGATCTCAACGATGATATTCGGCGTGCCGCCATCCATATGCGCCATCAGCGTACCCTGATAGGCCTTGGAGTTGACGAACTGCACGCTCTTGCCCGCCAAGTAATTCAGCCCGTCGATATCCTCCGCCGTTTCCTCAATATAGCTTTCCGAGCGCGGCTCGCGCACCCAGACAACCGTTTCAAACATCATGCGCGCGCCGTCCTGAATGAACTGGCCGATCGAGTGCAGATCGGTCGAGAAGTTGGCCGACGTTGCGAACAGGCCCTTGTGGTCCTTGCCTTCGGACTCATCGAACAGCTGCTTGAACCATTCGCCGAGCATGACAAGCGCGGGCTCGTAGTTGACCAAAATCTCCATGCTTTTGCCTTTCTGATGCAGGATGCTGCGCAGCGCCGCGTATTGCGCGCAGGCATGCTCCGTGCCATCCGCAAAATTACGGCGCGCCTCGGCCGCGCCGGCCATCGCCGCGTCGATATCCACGCCCGCGGCGGCCATCGGCAACAGGCCAACCGCCGTCAGCACAGAGAAACGGCCGCCGACATCGTCCGGCACAACAAAGGTCTCATACCCTTCGTCGTCCGCCAGCTTTTTCAGCGCGCCGCGCGCCTTGTCCGTTGTGGCAAAGATGCGCTCCTTCGCGCCTTCCCTGCCGTACTTCTCCTCAATCAGCTTTTTGAAAATACGGAACGCGATCGCAGGCTCGGTCGTCGTGCCGGATTTGGAGATCACGTTGATCCCAAAATCGCGGTTTCCGATGATTTTGACAATATCGTTCAGGTAGGAGGAGGAAATGTTATTGCCGACAAAGTATACCTCCGGTATCCCCTCCGGACGCACACCGTTGTACATCTGCCCGTTCACAAATTCGATCGCCGCGCGCGCGCCCAGGTAAGAGCCGCCGATACCGATTACGACCAGCACCTCGCAGGTCTGCTGGATCTTTTTCGCAGCCTGCTTGATGCGCGCGAATTCCTCTTTATCATAGGCCTCGGGCAGATCAACCCAGCCCAGAAAATCATTTCCTGCGCCCGAGCCGGCATGCAGCACATCCTGCGCCGCCTGCACCAGCGGGGTCATCTGCGAAATCTCTTCCTCTCCCACGAAGCCTTTCAGCCCTGTCAGCTTGAGTTCCATTGCCATGATTCATTTCCCTTTCCGGTTCATTATAACCCTTTTCCAATAGTATACCAATAATCTCAGCGCCTGGCAAGGTTTTTGTTAATATTCTACAAATAATTTGTCCCTTCGAGCAATTTCATGCAACATTTTCCCCACCATTCCCGCCATGTAGCCGCAGAAAAGCCGTTCCCTGAAAAGAGGAACGGCTTTTGCAATTAATAAATCGGGAAATTGGCGCAAATATCGCATACGTTGCGGCGAATCTCATTCGCCTTATTTTCAAAATCAGTGGCAGTCTGCCAGATGAACTCCGCGATGTGGAGCATTTCCGGCTCGCCAAAGCCGCGGGAGGTGACCGCCGGCGTACCCACGCGCTGGCCGGAGGTAACGAACGGGCTTTCTGGATCGTTCGGGATGGCGTTCTTGTTCGCGGTGATATATACCTCGTCCAGACGGTGCTGTAGCTCCTTGCCGGTCACGCCGGTCTTGCGCAGGTCGATCAGCATGAGGTGATTGTCCGTACCGCCGGAAACCAAGTCAAAGCCCTGCTTCATCAGCGCGTCCGCCAGCACCCTGGCGTTGGTAACAACGCGCTTCTGATACGCCTTAAATTCCGGCTTGAGCGCTTCGCCGAAGCAAACCGCCTTGGCTGCGATCACATGCTCCAGCGGGCCGCCCTGCGTACCTGGGAAAATCGCCTTGTTGAATTTCTTGCCCAGCTCCTCATTGTTTGAGAGGATGACGCCGCCGCGCGGCCCGCGCAGCGTCTTATGGGTCGTGGTGGTGACCACGTCCGCGTACGGCAGCGGGTTCATATGCAGGCCGGCCGCCACCAGGCCCGCGATGTGTGCCATATCGACAAAGAGGTATGCGCCTACTTCATGCGCGATCTCCGCAAACTTGGCAAAGTCGATCGCGCGCGGATAGGCCGAGGCGCCCGCAATAATCATCTTGGGCTTTTCCTTTTTGGCCAGGTCGCGCAGCGCATCGTAATCGATATAACCGTTTTCATCCACGCCATACGGCACGATATGGTACAGCAGGCCGGACTGGTTCACCGGCGAGCCATGGGTCAGGTGGCCGCCGTTGTCCAAGCTCATGCCCAGCACGGTGTCGCCCGGCTGGCACAGCGCCTGATAAACCGCCATATTCGCCTGCGCGCCCGAATGGGGCTGCACGTTAGCGTACTTCGCGCCGAAAATTTCACAAACACGTTTGATCGCAAGGTTTTCAACCTCGTCCACACATTCGCAGCCGCCGTAATATCGCTTGCCTGGGTAGCCCTCCGCATATTTGTTGGTCAGCACCGAGCCCATCGCGGCCATAACAGCCTCACTGACAATATTCTCCGAAGCGATCAGCTCGATATTGCGTGCCTGACGGTCGTATTCCGCCTGCATCATCTTGCCCAGCTCAGGATCATACGCTTTCACAAATTCCATTGCCTCGCGAACCATATTTCAACCTCCATCAACGTGCTATAAATTCTGTATCTCCATTAAACCACATTTTTCATCTTACGGCTACTGGCAAACAGATAGATTTTGCCCTGTTTTAGCACTTTTTTATGTTAAAAATGTAAAATGCCGACAAAACTCTTGCTTTTTCGTACAAATATGCTATGATATTAATACTTACGTCGTCAGGAGAGAAAGACATGACAAAAAAAGAACGCGCCGCCGCGGTGACCGAGCTGCTCAAGGAGGTTTATCCGGACGCTGTCTGCGCGCTGCACTATACCCATGATTACGAGCTGCTGTTCGCCACACGCCTGTCCGCCCAATGTACGGACGCCCGCGTCAATATCGTGACCGAAACTCTGTTCCGACAGTTCCCCACCCTGCAGAGCTTCGCCGAAGCGCCGGAGGAGGAGATCGCGGAGGCGATCAAAACCTGCGGCCTGTTCCGCACCAAGGCGCGTGACCTGAAAGCCTGCGCCATCATGTTGCTGAGCGAATATGACGGCAAAGTGCCAGATAACATGGAAGATTTGCTTCGTCTCCCCGGCGTGGGGCGCAAGACCGCCAACCTGATTCTCGGCGATATCTTCGGCAAGCCCGCTATCGTGGCCGATACGCATTGTATCCGTTTGTCCAACCGGCTCGGCTTTGTCAAAAACGAAAAGGACCCCGTCAAGGTGGAGAACGCGCTGCGCAAGCTGATCTCCCCTGCGGAATCCTCGGATTTTTGCCACCGGCTTGTTTTGTTCGGGCGCGAGCACTGCACCGCGCGCAGCCCCAAATGCTCCGGCTGCCCGCTCGGCGCGGTCTGCCCCTCTTATCCGGTCACAAAATAAGGAAGAAGCTGCTCCACAGGGGGCAGCTTCTCTTTTTAATGCTATTGTCTTGCCGCAGGCAGCGCCGGCCGCAGCGTCAGGCGCCGCCGCACTCATTTCTCCGCGCTCCAGGCGCCTTCCTCCACCGCTTCCAGCAGGCACGTCTCGCTGTCGAGCTGGCGGCCCGCAAAGCAGTCTTTGTTGTTCTCGTAGATCAGGCGCAGCCCCTCCAGCGTCAGGTTGGGGTCCACCTCGTCGATCAGGCCGCAGTATTCCGCCATCATGCGGCCCATGCCGCCGGTCGCAACCACGCGCGCATTACCGCCCAGCTCCTCTTGGATATCTGTAATGATGCCGGCCAGCGCGCCCACATATCCGCGCACCGCGCCCGACTGCATGGACTGCACCGTGGTTTTCCCGATCGCCTTTTCCGGCCGCTCGATATCCACGCGCGGCAGCTTGGACGCCTTGAGAAACAGCGCTTCCATCGCCACCTTGATGCCGGGGAAAATCGCGCCGCCCTGATATGCGCCGTTCCCATCGATCGCGTCAAAGGTGGTCGCGGTGCCGATATCCACGATGATCAGCGGCTTCCCGTACTTCCTGACCGCGGACACCGCATTGACCAGGCGGTCCGCGCCTACCTCGCGCGGATTGGTGTAGCGGTTCTCAATCCCGATATCCACATCCCGCCCGGCGATGACCGGCTGCACATGCAGATATTTGCGGATGGCGTTGATCAGCGTATACATCACCGGCGGCACGACCGAGGCGATGATGACTGCATCGGTCTGGGTGCGGTCCAGCCCGTGAAAATGATAATATTGGGAAATCTGCATGCCAAGCTCGTCCGATGTCCGCTCCGCGTTGGTGGAGATGCGGAACGAACCCCGCAGCCTGTCCCCGTCATATAATCCAAACACCATATTGGTGTTGCCTACGTCAATGGTCAAAAGCATACCGTTTCCCCTTATTGTCTGAATTTATCGCGCCGGATCAGCCCGCCGTCCTCATCGAGCAGCGTAACTGCGCGAAGCTGTGCATTTTCAATCGTCAGGCGCGCATAACTTGCCGGACCGCCGCGCGGCAGGCTGATGCTGCCTGGGTTGCAGACCAGCACACCGTCTATCCGCTCCAGCAGCATGCGGTGGGTGTGACCGTATAGCGCCACCAAACAGCCCTCTTCCCGTGCCCGCTGCGGCAGGATGCCGCAGGCCAGCATGGATACCCGCTCCTTATGCCCGTGCGTGATATAGATTGGCAGGTTGTCCGGCGTGATTACCGCATACTGCGCAACGTCCGGCTCATAATCGTTATTGCCGCGCACCCGATAGACCGGCAGCATCGGGAAAAGCCGCTCCAGCTCCCGCGCGTCGTCCGCATAGTCGCCCAAGTGGATGACCGCGTCCGGCTTCTCCCGCTCGACCGCTGCGGCCATAGCGATATTCCGTCCATGTGAATCGGCAAAAACCAATATATTCAACGTGTTTTCGCCCCTTTCGCCGCGACACATATAGCAGTATTTTACACCGGCGCGGCCCACTTGTAAACCCACTGCATCACATTTTTCCATTTGCCGCATATACTGGCAGTAACGAAACCAGGAAAGGGATGGGAACTATGCCCGATCAAAATGAAATTTTACGCCGCCTTGCAGAGCAAGCCGGCAACCCCCAGGCGGTCGATCAGCTCCGCACGGCGCTGAACACGCCGGACGGAAAGAAGGCCGCGCAGATCATTTCCGCCCAGCACGCGGCCGATCTGGAGCGCGCCGCGCAGGCCGCGCAGCGCGGCGATATGCGGGAGGCGGCGATGCTCGCGCAAAAGCTCATGCAGTCGCATGAGGGTACTACGCTCGCGGCGCAGCTCAAAAAGCTGTTCCAGAAATAAGGAGGTACCCGCATGGACAACGATATGCTGTCCTCCCTGCTGAACGATCCTGATGCGCTACAGAACGCGATGAAAACCGTTTCCGATATGCTGGGAAGCCCCCAGCAGCCGGCCGGCGCCCCTGCCAGCAAGGATTACGACCCCTCCGCGGAGCTGATGGAGCGCGCGCTGCCGGTCATCAGCACCATCCTCCAAAGCGGGCAGGGCGCGGTCAAACCGGAAAAGCGCGTCCTGCTCAACGCGGTAAAGCCCTTTGTCACGGACGAGGTTGCCGGGCAGTTCGACCATGCGATGCGGCTGGTCAGCATAGCGCGCATCGCGCGCACTGTGCTGGGACAGCTGGGCCAATCCGGCGGCACCTCCTCCGACGACGGCACTCAATCACTCTGAACCAGAAAGGAAGCGAAGCCGCTTGTATAACCGCTATCTCGCCGCTGCGGAAGCCGACGACGCCCCGCCGCTACATAAAGAGCCGCCGTCCGGTCAGACCCCCGCAGACCGGAGCCGCAGCGGAGCCAGTTCGCAGACGGCGTCCGTGTTTACCGACCTGTCGCGCGGCCTGTCCGGACGCCTGCAAAACATCAAGCTCGACATGGACACCATCATCGTACTCGTCATCGTCTGGTTCCTTTTGAAAGACGGAGAGGAGATCGATTGGGAGCAGCTTCTCCTGATCGGCGCCCTGCTTATCCTGGGTATCTGACACATAGGTCAGATACCCTTTTTCCTGCGCGGCTTTGGCTCCGGCAGCGCCGCACAGGTCTGCCGCACCAACTCGGCCATGCGCGCGCGGTCGTCCAGCTCCTCGACATAGAGGAGGCGCGCGCCCTCGTGCGGCTCCACGATACGCGCTTCGGGCAGCAATGCCCGCCCCGCGTCCGTGATTTTCAGGCACAGCATATCGTCCTCGACCGTGGCGAAAAACTTTCCGTCGCACCACAGTCCGAATTCACCGAACATACGCTTCCAGGTGATCGTCCCCGCACCGGAAAGCTGGTCGCATACATAATTTACAAATTCCAGGCTGGATGCCATGTTATCTCCCTTTCAGGCGTCCCTCCGCGGCGTTGGACAGCGCGGCGTATTCCGCAAGGCTGAGCCGCTCGCCGCGCACACGCGCGTCCAGCCCTACCGATTGGATCAGCTCTGTGATCTCCTCCTTGCCCATTGCGCTGCCGAGCACCGGTCCCAGCGCGTTGACCAGCGTTTTCCGGCGCATGTTGAACGCCGCCCGCACAAGTGCGAAATACAGCTTTTCATTGCGCACTGCGACCGGCGGCTGGGTGCGCGGCGTTAGTTGTATTACTGCGGAATCCACCTTGGGCTTCGGCACGAAACAATCCGCCGGCACGTCGAACAGCAGCGCGGCCTCCGCATGATACTGCACATAAATGGAAAACGCAGAATACGCCGCCGTACCCGGCGCGGCGCAGATGCGCTGCGCAACCTCTTTCTGTACCATGACGGTGATCTTTTGGAAGGCTCCGCTTTCCAGCAGGGCTGTGATGGCCGGCGTAGTGATGTAATATGGCAGATTGGCGCAGGCCACTGCCTGAGCCTCGCCAAATTTTTCCCGACACAGCGCGGCCAGGTCAATCTGAAGCACATCGCCCTGCACGACCTCGAAATTATCATATCCCGCCAGCGTCTCCCCCAACACGGGCAGCAGCGCGCGGTCAAGCTCGACCGCGACCACTCTGTCCGCCCTGCGGCACAGCTCGGCGGTCAGACAGCCCATGCCCGGGCCAATTTCGACCGCGTTCCCCGTTTCCCCCGCACCGCTCATTTCCGCAATCCGGCGCGGCACGGTTTCATCCGTCAGGAAGTTTTGTCCCAGCGACTTGGAAAAGCGGAAGCCATGCCGTCCCAAAACCGCCCGTATGGTATCAATGTCACAAAGGTTCATTGCGCACACCCCACTATCTGTTATTCCTGCGCTATTCCCGTTTCCCAGCCGCTTTCAGCAGTGCTGGAGCGCCTCATATATAAAATCGGATAGGGATTCCCCTGCTCGTCGTGGTTCTTCCGCTCATAGACCACAAAGCCCAGATGCTCGTAAAATCCCCTTGCCTGTGGATTCTGCTCGTTTACTCCTACCGTTTCAATACCATACCGCTCCACCCCATACTCTATCAAGCTTTTCCCCCAGCCTTGTCCCCTTTGCTCTGGTGCAACGAACAGCATTTCCAGATTTCGTTCCTCTATGCCCATAAACGCAACAGGCACGCCATCCCTGTTTTCCAAAACGACTAAATGTGGAACCACCCGCAGTGCTTGTGGAACATATTGTTTGATCTTCTCAATTTCCTCAGCGGACAAAAACAAATGGGTCTGTTTGACCGCACCTTCCCACACCGTTAAAAGCTGCCTTATCAGCGCCTGCGGTCGGCTTTCAGGCTCCATGATTCTCATTTTATCACTCCGTCCAACAAAAAGGCCGACGGCAGAACGCCGCCGGCTTTTTTATTTTTAATGTCTCAATTCATTTCAAACTGCCCTTTTTAAGCAGCTTATTCCTCACCCTCGATCAGGCCATAACCGCCTGCGGCGCGCTTGTATACGACCGCATGGATATTATCGTTATCCGCATTGCGGAAAAAATAAAACTGATGGTCGAGCAGGTTCATCTGCAGGATCGCCTCGTCCACGCTCATGGGCTTGACCTCAAAGCGCTTGCGGCGCACGATATCGAAATCCTCCTCGGAAAGCGCAGCCTGCTGCTCGGCGATCTTATCGAACGCACCCTCGCGCAGGCGCTTTTCCAGGCGGGTCTTATGCTTGCGGATCTGCCGCTCAATGCTGCTGACCGCACCGTCGACCGAGGCGAACATATCGGTTGTCGTCTCCTCGGCGCGGACGACCAGACCTGTCTGGCGCACCGTAATTTCTACCGTCTGTTTGCCGCGCAGCTCGCTGAAAGTCAGCGTGGTATCTGAATCCTGATGGAAGTACCGATCCAGCTTCTCGACTTTGCGCAGCGCATACTGGCGCAGGTCGTCATCGATTTTCATTTTTCTCTCGACGATGGTGAACTTCATAACATCATCTCCTATCGGGCGGGTTGCCCAAGATACTTATGGGAATTTGCTATAATTAGTATACCACGTCTTAGGTGAAATTGTCCAATAGATTTTACACAAATTCACAAACTGTTCAGCATTTTCCCCAACGCGGTCACAATTCCCCTTCCGCGTGTCGGGTCACATGACAGGAAATGTTCACCACGCAGGGCAGGCCCGCGATATGCGTGCCGAACGGCTCGATCGCGCAGGAAAGCGCGGTCACCGTTCCGCCAAGCCCCTGGGGCCCCACGCCGGACGCATTGACCTTATCCAGCACTGCCCGCTCCATTTCCGCGTACATCGGGTCTTCGTTCTGCCGGTCCACCGGCCGGAGCAGGGCGCGCTTTGCCAAGTACGCCGCCTTGTCCGAGGTGCCGCCCAGCCCCACGCCGATTACGATCGGCGGGCAGGGGTTGGACCCTGCGCGGATGCATGCGTCCGCGATAAAATCCACAATCTGCTCCCTGGTCGCGGCTGGCGTAAACATTTTCATCGCGCTCATATTCTCCGATCCAAAGCCCTTCGGGGCGACCGTAATCTTGATCTTATCCCCCGCCACGATCGAAGTATACAGCACACAGGGGGTATTATCGTTGGTATTCTCGCGCCGCAGCGGGTCGCCGACCACGGAAAGCCGCAGATACCCGTCGATATACCCACGGCGCACCCCCTCCGTGACCGCGTCCTCAAACGCCCCGCCGGTCAGGTGTACTTCCTGTCCCACCTCCGCGAACACAATCGCCATGCCAGTGTCCTGGCAGACCGGCACATCATTCCGCCTTGCCAGATCGCAGTTTGCGAGCATCTCCCCGAAAATTTCTTTCCCCAGCGGGGACTGTTCCGCTTTCTGCCCACGGACGAAAGCCTGCCGCAGATCCGCGGGCAGATAGTAATTCGCTTCCATGCAGAGCCGACGCACCAGCCACGTGACTTCCGAAACATCGATCGTTCTCATACCGTCCTCCTGTATTCCGGCGCGCCGTTGATGAACACGGCCTGCACCTGGCTTGTAAAATCCAGCGGTTCCCCGCTCCACAGGACGCAGTCCGCGTCCATCCCCGTGCGGAGCATTCCGATCCGTTGCTCCATGCCCGCAATGCGCGCCGGAACGGTTGTCACCGCGCGGAGCGCGTCCGTCCTGTCCATCCCCTCCCGCACAGCCAGCAACAGCGCCACGGGCAGCAGGCGGAGAGGTATCTCGGGATGGTCCACGGTAATCGCAGTCTCAATCCCCGCCCTGCACAGCAGGGCCGGCGCCTCGTCCGTCAGGTTCCTGAGCTCGGGCTTGGAGCGGTCGGTCATATACGGCCCGCAAACGACCGGCACCTGCTCCCCTGCCAAAAGGTCGGCGACCAGATGCGCCTCCGTACCGTGGATAATCACGGCTTTCAGGCCGAACTCCCCGGCAATCCGCAGCGCGGTAAAAATATCGTCCGCGCGGTGCGCATGGAAGTGCGCCTCCGCTTCGCCCCGCAGCAGCGGCAGCAACGCCTCCAGCTTGATATCGTAGTCCGGCTTGTCCTCCTCCGGCTCTTTTTCCGCGCGCTCCATCCGCAACAGGTATTCCCTTGCTTTGTAAAGCTGCTCGCGGATGAGCGCCGCGGTCGCCATGCGGGTAACCGGCGCTTCATCCTTGTCGTGATAGACCGCCTTGGGGTTCTCACCCAGCGCAAACTTGATCGCGAGCGGCGCTTTGAGCACCATATCGTCGATGCGCCGGCCGGCCGTCTTGAGCAGCGCGATCTGCCCGCCGATCGGGTTGGCGCTGCCTGGGCTGACCGCGACCGTTGTCACCCCCGCCTCGACAGCTTCGCGGAAGCCACGGTCCAATGGGTTTACCCCATCGATCGCGCGCAGGTGCGGCGTAACGGGGTCGGTATCCTCGTTCCCGTCCGCGCCCTCAAAGCCCAGCCCGTCTTCATACAGACCGAGGTGGGAATGAATGTCGATCAGACCGGGCGTCACCACGCCGCCGCGCCCGTCAACCACCTGACCGCAGGCGGGCGGCTCATCCGTTCCCATCGACACAATCTTCCCGTTTTTCATCCAAATCCATCCGAAAAAACGCGGATTCGATTCATCCATCGTCAGAAACGTGCAGTTTTTCAGAAGTATTTCTTCCATTTCCGTCCTTTCCCTCAAAAAAGCAATTGACATTTATTGTAAATTATGCTATATTGATTATGGCAGTTGAGAGAACTGCCATGCACCGTTCATATCTTTATCCCCACAATCCTACTTTTGGCGCCCTTTCGCAGGAAAGGGCGCGTTTTTTTACCCTGCGGAATAAAAACAAAACCGAGGTCGCCCTCGGTTTTATGTGTTTATCGGCGGCGGCGCGATCCGTTTTTGCGGTCGGTCGCATGGCGCACGTCGGCCTGCCGGCTCTCGCTGTCGGACATGAACGCCTTGAGCTTATCCTCAAAGCTCATGGTCGCGGGGTCCTTGGGCGGCTGCGGCGTTCTGCCGCGCGGCGCCTGGCTGGAACGCTGCTGGAACCGCGGCTGCCGTGGCGCGGCGCCGCCGGCGCGTTCCGGACGTGACTCCTGCGGCTGTGCCTTTTTGATGGACAAATTGATGCGGCCCGCCTGGTCGATATTAATGATTTTCACCTTGACCTGCTGGCCTTCCTGCAGAAAGTCCTTGATGTCGCTGACAAAGCTCGCCGCAACCTCGGAGATATGCACCCTGCCCGACTTCCCTTCGGGCAGGGCGACAAACGCGCCGAACTTCGTGATACCGGTCACTTTACCCTCTACGATCGCTCCCACTGCCAAATCCATATAAATTGTTTTGCCTCCGTTATTTGTTTCCCTTTTACCTGCTGGATGTGTCCACAAAGACACGTTCTCCCGGTTCTGCATAGCTGAGCTCGGTACGGGCGATCTCGCTGATGTCTGCTTCCGAAATGCCGTTCTGCATCTCCTGCCGGAGCGCTTCATTTGCAGCCTCGTATTCCTCGACACGCATATTGAGCGAATCCAGCTCCGCACGTTTATCCGCAATTTGTGCATGCAGGCTGATGATTGTCACCACGGCATACAGCAAAAAGGCCAGCATCAGGATTTTGACCCAGACCGGCGCTTTGCGCTTGGACATTCGGACACCTCGCTCCATCTTCCCTTGGCCCAGACTAATTCGAGTTTTATTTTATACCTTTCCTGCGAAAAATGGAAGAGGGTTTCGCAAACTTTTTTGTAAAAGAGCGAATTTTTTCCGGTAAACCAGCTTTACCCGCAAGCCCGCGCGCCTTTTCCCCCGCTGTGACGAACAGGCCGCACAGCCGCGCGGCCAAATCCAGCACAAGCCGCAGCGCCCCCTGCACCAGCCCGCTGAGCAGAAAAAAATAAATTCCCGCGCCGACGCACGCCCCCGCAAGTACATACCAGCGGCTCTGCCCCATCGCAAAAACCAGGCTGAATTCGAAAAAAGCCGCCAGCAGGACCAGCCAGAACACAAGGTCATACAATGCGGTAGCCAGGCGCCCGGCCGAGAAATACACCCGAAACGCCCGCAGGATATCATAAAAAAGCCCCAGGGACGCGCCCAGTAAAATACTTTGCAGCCCCAGCAGGAACTGTGCCTGCATCGGTACCGTCATGCCGCGTTCACCCGCCGAACAGACGGCTGAAAAAACCGCCGCGCGGCTGTACGCTGTCGTCATATTCCAGGCAGCCAACCTCGCCCTCCACAATCAGCTCGCCTGCTTCCAGCTGCAACCGCTCGACATGTAGGCCCTGCCCCCGCACGACCAGCATCCCGCGCACGGTCTCCAGCAATACCTGGTCCTCGTCAAAGCTCTGCACATCCACCACGCCGGAGATCGAAAGCTTCTCCCTGCCCTCCAGAATAACGGTATGCGGCATTTCCCTGTTGCGTTCGTCGGCTGCCATATGCAGTCCCTCCCTCTCATAAAAAACATCCCGCTCCCTTCACTATATGAAGGGGCGGGATGTTTTTATTACGGGATTTCCCGATACATCGCGGCCGCATCCGCTTTCAGCGCGTGCTCCGCGATCTCGAGTACTTCGACTTTCATCGTGCGCTGTCCGAACGCAATCTCGATAACATCGCCTGTTTTCACCTGGTAGGATGCCTTTGCCGGTTTGCCGTTCACTGTGATCCGCGCCGCGTCGCAGGCGTCGTTCGCTACCGTTCGGCGCTTGATCAGTCGGGAAACCTTGAGATATTTATCCAGCCTCACGGTTACTTCGTGTCCACCTTATCCTTGAGCGCCTTGCCGGGCTTGAATACCGGAATGGTCGCGGCCGCGATTTCGATCGCCTCGCCGGTGCGCGGGTTGTGACCCGTGCGCGCAGCGCGCACCTTGGTCTCAAACGTACCGAAGCCGCTCATCTGCAGCTTATCTCCCTGCGCCATCACATCGCCCATCGCGGCGAAGACAGCGTCGATCGTCTTTTCTGTATCCTTTTTGGAGAGGCCGGTTTTTTCCGCAACCAGCGTGACGAATTCGCTTTTTTTCATGCTTATACCTCCGTTTATACCTTTTCTTTTGATCTATTCCAAAGCGAGTCCATTTCTGCCAGCGACAAGTCGGACAGCACTTTGTTCTCTTCTTTTGCCTGCCGTTCCATAAAACCGAACCGATGGATGAACTTGTCGCAGGTCTTTTCCACCGCGCGCTCGGCGTCCACCTTTTTATGGCGCGCCACATTGACGACCGCGAACAGCAGGTCGCCCAGTTCCTCCTCGATATCGCCGTCGCCTGCGAGCGCCCGCCGCACCTCGGCAAGCTCCTCCTCGACCTTTTCCAGCGCTCCGTCCGCCCCATCCCAGTCGAACCCCACCTTAGCGGCCTTCTTCTGGATTTTTTCCGCGCGGATCAGACCCGGCAGGCTTTTGGCCACGCTGGCAAGCGCGGAGGTATCGGTTTCCTGGTGCTTCTCCTTGCGCTTGAGGTCGTCCCAATTGCTCAGGATCTCCTCCGAGGAGCCCACCTTGACATCACCGAAAATATGCGGATGGCGGTAAATCAGCTTTTTGCAGATGCCGTCCGCCACATCATTGATGTCAAACACGCCCTTTTCCTTTTCCATCTGCGTGTGAAAAACGACCTGCAGCAATACGTCGCCCAGCTCTTCCTTCAGGTGTTCGGTATCCTCCTCGTCGATCGCCTCACAGACCTCATAGGTCTCCTCAATAAAATTGCGGCGGATCGACCGGTGATCCTGTTCCCGATCCCACATGCATCCATCCGGCGCGCGGAGTATTTCCATGATCCGCAACAGATCGTTAAAATTATACTGCTCTTTCTTTTGAAAATCAACCATTTTCTACACTTCCTGTCATTTTAAACGCAAAAGGTTGGCAATTTTTTCCCCTTTTGGCAGAAGCTGCACATCCTCGCGGTCAACCGCGTGCAACGCCAGCAGCAAAACGCCGTATACCGCCACCGCTACAAGGATCGACACGAGCGTGCTCAGCTTATCCACTGCCGAACCCGGCGCCGCGCCAAGCGCCCGCGTCAGCACGGTAAAGCAGATATAAGTCGCCGCCCCCATGCCAGCCGTTGCGGCAAGCGGCCTGCCCACGGTTTTGCCCAGCGGGGGCAGCGCATGGGACAGCCTTGCGATGTGGAACAGATTCAGCAGCGCAATCAGCCAGTAGCACACGGCCGTACTGATCGGCGCTCCCGCGATACCGAACCGCGGATCCCCGATCAGATAATAATCCCCGAACATTTTGACCAGCGCGCCGAGGAACATCGAAACCAGCGGCAGGTCAATCCGCCCGAACGCCTGCAGGGTAGCGTTTGTGATCGCGACCAGCGCCACAGCGGGTACGGCAAAGCCTAAAATCGCCATCAGCCGGCCTCCGGTTTCCGTCCCCGAATGGTAGAGCAGCCGCAGGATCGGCTCGGATAGAACGAGGAACCCTGTGCCTGCCGGCAAAGTGATGATCATGGTCAGCCGCAGCGAAGTGGAAAGCGTTTTGGACACTTTGGTAAAATTCTGCGCCGCGCGCGCGCTGGCAATCGTCGGCAGCACGCTGACCGCCAGCGCCGTGATCAGCGTCTGCGGCAGGTTGAAGAAATTGATGGCCTGGCCGGTGTAAATGCCGTAGGTCGCCATCGCCTGCTTGGCCGTCATCCCCACCGCTGGGCTTTGCAGCCGCGCGGAAATCAGCGCAACGTCGATCAGGTCGGTCAGGCTCATGACCGCCGAACTGATCGTAATGGGGATGGACAGGGAAAGCAAAACCTTCGCCAGTTCCCCCGCAGGACGCACCGCATCGTTCAAAATGCGCACGGGCGTCGCTCTGCGGCGCGTTACCGCCGCCTGCGCCAGCATATACGCCGCCGCCACGACCTCGCCCAGCGTTACGCCCAGCACGGTCATTGCCGCTACCACCGGATCGCTGTAGCCCTGCCCCATCGCATAGTAGGCAAGGCCAAGGCCAACAAACAGCTTACCCATCGCCTCAATGACTTGGGAAACCGCTGTCGGCACCATATTGGACCGCCCCTGGTAATAACCGCGAAACACGGAAAGGATGGCCACCATCAGCACGCTCGGCGCGATCGCCATAACGGCAAGCCGCGCATCTGCGCTTTTGATCCATTCCGCAAACGTACCCGCGCCAAAAAACAGCGCGACCGAACACAGCGCGCCGACCGGCACAAAAATGCTACCCGCGACGCGAACGATACGCCGCACCTCATGCTCGCGCCCGCAGGCCGTAGCCTCCGCCACCATCTTGGACAGAGCCGCCGGCAGGCCGACCGTCGAAATCATCAGCATCGCGGTGTATATCCGGTAAGCCGCGCTGAACATGCCAAACGCTGGGGATTCCTCCCCGCCGATCAGGTTTTGGAGCGGTATCTGGAAAAACGCGCCGATCACCTTGACGATCAGGCTCGCCGCCATCAGGATGACCGCGCCCTGCACAAAATTCTGTTTTTTTCGCTGCAAACGCTACACGCCCTTTGTCTTTTCTTATTGTACGGTATGGCAGGGCGCTCTAAAATATGCGCTCACAGCGCGCCGCCGCAGCCGGAGCAAAACGCATCCTCCCTGCTGCACGGACGCCCGCAGTGCGGGCAGGTCACGACCGACTTCATGCCTGCAAGCTCCTCGCGCAGCGCGGCGATCCTGGCCTGCTTCTCATCCACCAAATCGATCTTCTGATCCATTTCCTCGTTAGAGACCTCTGTTCCCCGATGCAGCTCATACACCATTCTGCCGATCTCTTTGAACAGCACCTCGCATTCGGTATTCAGATCAAAAATCTGGAGGTTGATCCGCGTCGCGCTGGCAAGCTCGGTCGCTTTCTTTCCGGCGGCATCCGCCGCGCGGCCAGCCGCTTTGCCGGTCTTATCCGCCATTACCTTGACCTTTTCCAAAAACGTCTGCATTTTTGCATCCATGGGTCCTCGCTCCTTCCAACGGGACTGTCCGCCCCGCTATATTGCATTTTATTATACTGCATAGCCCTATAAAAAGCAAGCGCGCCTGTATTTTACCCAATAAACTCGTGCAATACCGAATCCTCGGGGATAAAATCCGTATAATCGATCGGCGCTACCTGATCAAGCACCGCGCCGACCGGCACGAGACCCGCCCTGCCAAGCTCCTCCCGATGCAGGCGGAGCTTGGGCGCCAAATACTGCATGAGTATATTGAGCTCATACGGCAGGAAGGTGTCCACCGTCAGGTTGGCCTGCCCGCGATGCGGCGCGATATACAGCTTTTCTCCGCGCCGCACTGAGTTCCACTGGCGCAGCGTGTCCTCGACTGGCGAATTGCGGAACAGGCTGTCCCGCATGGCCCGCCGCAGGAAGCGGAGCATATACGGCTCGACCCGCGCCCCCTCCTTGGGGACGACCGCGCTTGCCACGGACAGGTAAACGCCGGTCGCCGCGTGCGCGAGATCCCCCATGATGACCGGATTGAACGAGTGGATCCCCTCGATCAGCACGACCTCGTCCGGATCCAGACGCAGCGAACGCGCGTGCGGGATTGAAGTACGCGTTTCAAAATCAAAACGGGGCAGGTCGATTTCCTCTCCTGCGACCAGCTGGGTCAAATGCTGGCTCAGCAGCGGCAGATCCATACATTCCGGACTTTCCAGGTCAGGCACGCCGTTTTCCGTGTCCGGCGGGATGTCATAGCTGCCGACCGTGCGGTAATAATCGTCCATCGAGATCATCTCCGCATGGATGCCGCGTTTTTCCAGCGCGCGGCCGATCCGGTCGTTGGTCGTGGTCTTTCCGGACGAGGAGGGGCCGTTGATCAGCACGATCGGCTTCTGACGGCTGTTTTCCGCGATTTCCTCCGCCACCTGATCCACCTGCGCATGGTACGTCCGTTCACATTCCGCGATAAAGTCGGCCGCATCGTACCGCGCGCGGTGGTTGATATATTTGAGTGTGTATTCCGCCATAGCCGTGTTCCTCCTTACTGCTTTGGGAAAAGCAATTTACGCTTACCACCGGCGAGCCGGTCCGCCGCCCGAATGTATTCGAGCGGATACTTGGGGTTGTTCGTTCGCTCGATCCAGCCCGTGTCCCGCTCGACGCGCTTGGAAACGCCGCCCGCGCCGAGCGACAAAATGGTTTGCAGCTCCTCCATCATGGCCACATTGTAGAAGCATTCGGTCCCCGGCCGACACCAGCCGACATTCTCAAAGCCGCCGGTGGTGAATTTCTGCCGGTACAGGTAATACGGGCCGTAGCCCGCGCCCTGCAGCGCGCGCGAGGCGCCGTCCAGCATACGCGCCACCGCCTCGCGCTGCGCGGCGGCGGCCTGCTTATCCGTCAGATCCGCCCCTCGCTTGATGGCCAGCGTATGTACCGTGATATTCTCCGGCGCAAGGCCGATCAAGGTATCCACCGTTCGGGCGAAGCTGTCCGGCGTATCGCCGGACAGCCCCGCGATCACATCCATGTTGATGCCAGCAAAGCCCGCCCGCCGCGCCTCGTCATAGGCGCGCAGCACATCGCACGCCACGTGCCTGCGCCCGATCGCGGCCAGCACCGCGTCGTCCATGGACTGCGGGTTGATGCTGACCCGTCCCACGCCCGCCGCGCGCAACACGCGCAGCTTGCCCGGTGTGATCGTATCCGGACGCCCCGCTTCCACAGTATATTCACAAAGTCCGGAAAAATCAAAGCTTTGTTCAAGTGTGTCAAGCAGGCGCGAGAGCTGGTTCTCGTCCAGCGTGGTCGGCGTGCCGCCGCCGATATACACGCTCTGCACCCGCCGGCCCGCCTCGCGCACCAGCGCGGCGGTCTCTCTGATCTCATGGCACAGCGTTTCCAGGTACGGCTCGATCAGGTGGCCGGACTGCGCGGTCGCGGAAGATACAAACGAGCAGTAATAGCACCGCGACGGGCAAAACGGAATACCGACATAAAGGGAAATATCCTTTTCGCCCATCCGCTTATCCATCTCTATCGCCGTTGCGGCCGCGCGTATGGTCAGCGCCGTGCGCTCCGGCGAAACATGGAAGTGCTCCCGCAGGTACTCTGCCACCTCGCCGCGCGCCATCCCCCGCTCGATCAGCCCGCGCGCGAGCTTGGCGGGGCGCACGCCGGTCAGGCTGCCCCATACGGGCGGCTGGGCAAGCGACGGCACCACAGCCTCGTACACGGTCGTCTTGACCAGCTCGGTGACCGTGCGTTTATAAGCAAGCGGCGCAAGCCCCTGAACCGACGCGCACCGCTCGCTGCGACGCGTTACGCCGCCGATGCGGACGTCGGCGCAAGCCCGCGCCCTGCCGTCCACTTCGGTCAGGACGCTCCGGCAATAGTCCCCCGTCCCGTCCGCCGCATCCACGGCATCCGCCCGCGCAAGCGCCGCCGTGGGGAGCAGATGGAACAGCATTTCCTCCACCGCATGCTTGAGCGCGTGTCCCTCCAGCGTATAAATCATCGTCTGCCAACCGCCTGCGCCATATAGGGGTTGGCCGCGCGCTCCTCGGACAGGGTGGAGATGCCCTCATGCCCGGGCAGCACCTTGTAATCCCCCTCCAGGTCGTGCAGACGCCGCAGCGACCGCAGCATCTGCCCGAAATCACCGCCCTCCAGGTCGCACCGGCCGCATTCATGCCGGAACAGCGTGTCGCCCGTGAACAGGCAGTCGCCAATCCGGATGACCGACGAGCCGGGCGTATGGCCGGGGGTGTTCATATACGTCGCCGTCATCCCGCCGAACGTCACTTGTGTCCCCTCGTTCGCCAAAAGATCCGGCTTATCCTCCACATAGGCGCTGGCCAACGAGCGGAACTGACCCATATTCTCCCGCTTGAGCAGCCACAGATCCCCCTCGGGTACGACATACTGCGCATGGGTTGCCGCCAGCACCTCGTGCGCGGCAAGGATATGGTCAAAATGCGCGTGCGTCAGCAGAACATATTTGATATCCAGCTTTTCCTTTTTCGCCGCGCTCAGGATAGAGGTGGCGTTGTCGCCTGGGTCGATCACCGCGGCCTCGCGGCTCTTTTCATCGTATACAATATAACAGTTCGTGGCGACCATGCCCACGCAAAGCTGCATGATTTTCATAAGCTGGTTCTCCTTTCCCTCACCGCATCTGTGCGGTATCCATCCATAGTGTGACCGGCCCGTCGTTGCACAGGTCGACCTTCATATCCGCGCCGAACTCGCCGGTTTCGACCGGCAGGCCGCTTTGCCGACAGCGCGCGATGAACGCCTCGTACAGCGGGACCGCGGTTTCGGGCCGCGCCGCGGCGGTAAAGCTCGGCCTGTTTCCCTTTTTGCAATCCCCGTACAGGGTAAACTGAGATACCACGAGGATGCCACCGCCCACATCCGCGAGCGAGCGGTTCATCTTGTCGTTCTCATCCGTGAACACCCGCAGCTTAACCGTCTTGTCGGCCAGATAAACCGCGTCGTCCACCGTGTCTCCATCCGTGATGCCCAGCAGGATCAGAAAGCCCTGTCCAATCTCTCCGCGCACCGCGCTGCCGATCGTCACCGATGCGCGCGTCACGCGCTGAATGAGTGCTCTCATAGCTTTTATTCTCCGTTTCCATTCCGCACACCTCGTGCAGCTTCTAACAGAAAAATGCCGCGGAGCGGCATTTTTCATAAAAACCGCGAACCCATATCACAGTTTTTATTCCTCTGAACGTGGAAATGTTTCGCCTCCCGAAGCCTTTCCGCGCCCTCTCGGCCGCGGCTGCACGCCGCAATCCAATACTCAATTTGTATCCACTGTACGCGTCACATCCACCACACCCTTGATCGACCGCAGGCGGCTGATCAGGTTATCCAGCTGGTGTACGCCCGCGACGTCGACCATCGCGTTGATCACGCCGTAGCCGTCGTTAAGATCCCTTGCCGAAATCTCATGCACATTGATCTTGCAGACCGCGAAGATCGTCGTCACGTCGTTCAGCACCCCGATACGGCTGCGGGTCGATATCTGCAGGCCGGTCGAGAACCGGCCCGCACGGTCCGCGGTGACCTGATCCTCGTCCCACCAGGCTTTTACCCAACGATCCGGATCCTCCGCCACATGGACGTTGACACAGTCCCGACGGTGGATAGACACGCCGTAGCCGCGCGTGACAAAGCCGATGATCTCGTCGCCCGGGATCGGCGTGCAGCAGCGCGCGAATTTGACCAGGCAGTTGTCGATCCCCTCGACCACCACGCCGGTCGAGCTGCGCGTCGTGCGGCGCTGCTGTTCGACATGGGGGTGATTCTGATGCTCCGCAATCTCCCGCTGGCGGCGCAGCCTTCCCACGTCGTCCTTGACCTTGTTGATGACCTTGGTCAGCGTGATGCCGCCGTAGCCGATGGCGGCGTACAGCTCGTCGAGCGTGTTGAACGAGAACTTGTTAAGCGTGTTCTTCTGTACTTCCTCGTTCTCGTAAAAGCCGTTGTACAGCAGGTTGGCGCGCAGCTCGCGGTCCAGATCCTCGCGGCCGTTGATGATATTCTCCTCACGGCACTCCTTTTTGAACCACTGCTTGATCTTGTTGCGCGCCTCGGTGGTTTTGACAATCTTGACCCAGTCGCGGCTGGGTCCATGCGCCTCCTTGGAGGTCAGGATCTCCACGATGTCGCCGTTTTTCAGTTGGCTATCGATCGGCGCGATGCGGCCGTTGATCTTGGCGCCGGTCATCCGGTTGCCGACCGCGGAATGGATGGCGTAGGCTAGGTCGATCGGGGTCGCGCCCGCGGGCATGTTGACCACGTCGCCCTTGGGCGTGAACACGAACACCTCGTCCGCGAACAGATCCACCTTGATATTTTTGATGAAGTCCTCGGCCTCGGTGTCCTGCTGCGCCTCGAGCAGCTGGCGGATCCAGGCGAAAGCCTCCTCGTTGCCCTTTTTATCCAAGCCCTGCTTGTATTTCCAGTGCGCCGCGACGCCGTATTCGGCCATCTTGTGCATCTCGGTCGTGCGGATCTGTATCTCGAACGGGATGCCCGCGCGGCCGATGACCGTGGTGTGCAGGGACTGGTAGCCATTGGGCTTGGGCGTGGAGATATAATCCTTGAAGCGTCCGGGGATAGGCTTATACAAGTCATGCACATAGCCGAGTACATTATAGCAGTCCGCCACCGTATCCACGATCACGCGCACCGCGCAGATATCATAGATCTCGTCGATCGTCTTATGCTGGGCGTACATTTTGCGGTAAATGGAATAAATATGCTTGACGCGCGCCGAAATCGTATTATGGATATGCGCCTCCGCCAGCTTCTCGCTGATGCGCTCCTGTATCCCCTTGAGGAATTCCTCGTGCTGCTCGCTCTGCGCCCTGAGGCCCTCGACGATCTCGTTATAGCCGATCGGGTCGAGTACCTTGAGGCACAGGTCCTCCAGCTCCCATTTGATACGGCTCATACCCAGCCGGTGCGCGATCGGCGCATAGATCTCCATGGTTTCGAGCGCCTTGTCGCGCTGCTTGCGCTCGGGCAGGAACTGGAACGTGCGCGCGTTATGCAGCCGGTCGGCCAGCTTGATCAGGATGACGCGGATATCCTTGGCCATGGCGAGGAACATCTTGCGCAGGTCCTCGAACTGCTCCTGCTCCTTGGAATAGCGCAGCATGCCCAAGCGGGTAACGCCGTCCACCAGCTCCGCGACAGGCGTGCCAAACTTGTTTTCGATCTCCTTGTAGCCGAATTGCGTATCCTCGATGCAGTCGTGCAGCAGCGCGGCGCAGATCGAATCCGTATCCAGCCCCATTTCAACCACGATCTCGGCCACCGAGACCGGATGGATGATATACGGCTCGCCGTTTTTCCGCTTTTGCCCCTCGTGCGCCGCGGAGGCGCACTCATAGGCTGCGCGGATTTTTTTAATATTCGCCTGCGGATTCTGTTTCTGCACGCGCTCGATCAAAAAATCCAGTTTATTCTGCATATAATTTCCCCCTCGGCTGTCATCCCGCCATGCTTTGCAGCGTGGCAAGGACGACCGAGCCCGATATATCCGCCTTACCCTCGTAAGGCTTGAGCAGGATGTTGAGCATCCCCTCTTTGAAATGGTAGCTGATCAGGCTCGACTCGGAAAACACGTCGAGACACACGAACAGCTTGCCAATATTGATCTCCCTGCGGCTTTCCCAGGCGATACGGCGTGAGAGCGCGTTGGATGGTACGGAAAGGCGGCCGTCCTCCGCGCGGCACACGATATGCCGCCATACCGCGACCAGATCGCTGCGGTCGGGCAGCAGGATGCGCGCCTCCCGCGCGGTCAGCGGGCCATCCGCCATGTAGGTGTTATACAGGTTGAGCAGCTTTTGGTCGGCAAGGTTTTCGCATTCGCTCAGCCGCACGTCGCACAGCGTCAGCTGCACCGAGCGCCGGCCCCGAAACTCGTTGATCTCCAGGTGGAACGCCGCGTCGACCATATTCCCCTGCGCAAAGCCCAGTCCGCCCACGCCCGTGCCGAACAGCATGGCCGACCAGCGCTTCCCGTCCTTTACCAGCGTCAGCCGGACATGGCGGTCGCTTGAAATGGGCGTGATCTCCTCCACGGTCAGATCCTTCATGCAGAATACCGGTTCTTCATTCTGCATGCCGTATGGTTCGAGCACGGAAAGCGCTTGGATATTTTCCAGCGTGATCCATTCCGGCTCGATCATGCAGTCGATATGCAGCTGCGGGATCAGATCGGCCATGGAAACATGGTTTTCTGCATAGGCGCGCAGCCGTTCCCGCAGCGCCTCAATATGCGCCGCGTCCACCGTCAGCCCTGCGGCAAGCTCATGCCCGCCGTAGCGCTGCAGCAAATCCCCGCACGAGGTCAGGGCTTCGAACAGGTTGAAGCCCTTGACCGACCGACCGGAGCCTTTGCCTGTCCCGTCCTCGTCCAGCGCGATCAACACGACCGGACATCCATACCGGTCGCACAGGCGGGAACACACAATGCCGATCACGCCGTGATGCCAGCCTTCCCCCGCCAGCACGATGATCTTATCCTCCAGCGGATTGTATTCCATGCGCAGGCGGGCAAGCGCCTGCGTCAATATCTGGTTTTCCTCATTCTGCCGCCGCTTGTTCTGTTCGCACAGCTCTGCGGCCAGCATCTGCGCGCGCACGGGGTCGCGCGTCAGGAACAGCTCGGCAGCCAGTTCGGCCTGCCCCATCCGGCCCGCGGCGTTGATGCGGGGTGCCAGAACAAAGCTGATCGCAGCGGAGGTCAGGCGCTTATGCTTCATGCCGGCCTCGCGCAGCAGCATTTCCAACCCGATGTTGCTGGTTTCGGCCATCTTTTTCAGCCCCGCCGCGACGATAATGCGGTTCTCCCCGACAATCGGCATCACATCCGCTACCGTGCCGAGCGCCAGCAGATCGGCGTAACGGGCGAGCACGGTTCCGGCATCGCCCTCGAGCGCGCAGATCAGCTTGAACGCCACGCCCACGCCCGCCAAGCTGCCGAACGGATAATCGCAGTCCGCGCGCTTGCAGTCCACGACGGCGTCCGCTTCGGGCAGGCTGTCGTGGCATTCGTGGTGGTCGGTAATCACGACCTTCATACCGAGCGCGCGGGCTGCGGCGATTTCCTCGTCCGCCGTAATGCCGGAATCGACCGTGATCAGCAGGCGCGTCCCCTGGCCATACAGCCGCTCCATAGCCGCGCGCGAAAGGCCGTAGCCTTCGTTCAGACGGTTCGGGATATAATATTCGCAGACCGCGCCTTTGCTGCGCAGATAATCCACCATGATGCAGGTCGCCGTGATACCGTCTACATCATAATCACCGTAAACGACGATATGCTCGTTATTCTCAAGCGCGCGGCGGACGGTCTGGACTGCCCTGTCCATATCGGCCATCAGGAACGGGTCGTGCAGCCCTTTGGAGTCGCAGCTCAGATAACGCTCCGCGGCCTGCGCCGTATCGATCCCGCGCGCGGAAAGGACCGCGGCGGTCAACGGCGCGCAGGCGCAATCGTGGGCGAGCATGCGCACACGCGGCTCGTCCAGCGCGGCAATCACCCAATGTTTGGTTTTCATAAAACTCCCTCATTTATTTTCGATTATCATTATTATACCAAAATTATTGATATGGGACAAGGGAGTATACAAAAATGTCACAAAACTCGCACAAAATTTTATCATCCATCCGGCAAACTGCCAAACCACTTCGCAAAAAACTTGCCTGGCGGCGCGCATTTGGGTTGCCGCCCCCCGCCGGATATCCCTTTGCCATGCAAAACACCCCCGACGGTGTCGGGGGTGTTTCTTTACCGCTTCTCCTCGCGCTGTCTGCCGCGTTCAAGCACCGGCTTCAGATATTGACCGGTATAGGAGCCTTCGCACGCGGCGACCTCCTCCGGCGTGCCCGCGGCCACCAAGCGGCCGCCGCCGTCCCCGCCCTCGGGACCGAGGTCGAGGATATAGTCCGCGGTCTTAATCACGTCCAGGTTGTGCTCGATGACGACCACGGTGTTGCCCGCGTCCACCAGTTTCTGCAGCACGTCCACCAGGCGGTGTACGTCTGCGACGTGCAGGCCGGTGGTTGGCTCGTCCAGGATATAGATGGTCTTGCCGGTCGAGCGCTTGGACAGCTCGGTGGCGAGCTTGGCGCGCTGCGCCTCGCCGCCGGACAGCGTGGTGGACGACTGCCCGAGCTTGACGTACCCCAGCCCGACCTCGCGCATGGTTCCCAGCCGCCGGGCGATCTTAGGCACGTTGGCGAAGAACTCGCACGCCTCGTCCACAGTCATGTCGAGCACCTCGTAGATATTTTTGCCTTTGTAGCGCACCTCGAGCGTTTCCTTGTTGTAGCGCTTGCCCTTGCACACGTCGCAGGGCACATATACGTCCGGCAGGAAGTGCATCTCGATTTTCAAAAGGCCGTCGCCCGCGCAGGCCTCGCAACGGCCGCCCTTGACGTTGAAAGAGAACCTGCTCGGCCCGTAGCCGCGCGCCTTTGCGTCCGCGGTCTTGGCGAACAGGTCGCGGATATCGTTGAACACGCCGGTATAGGTCGCGGGGTTGGAGCGCGGCGTGCGCCCGATGGGCGACTGGTCGATATCGATCACCTTGTCCAGATAGGACAGGCCGACGAACTTATCGTGCGCGCCCGCGCGCGTCTTGGCGCCGTTCAGCTCGGCGGCGAGCTTTTTGTACAGGATCTCGTTGACGAACGAGGACTTGCCCGAGCCGGACACACCGGTCACGCAGGTGAGCGTACCCAGCGGAATGGTGAAATCCGTGTGCTTGAGGTTGTTCACCGCGCAGCCCTTGACGGTCAGCTTTTTGCCGTTGCCCTTGCGGCGCACCGCAGGCACGGGGATGCACTTGCGGCCGGACAGGTACTGTCCGGTGATGGACTGCTCACTTTGCAGCAGCTCGTCCACCGTGCCTTCAAACACGACCGCGCCGCCGTTCCGGCCCGCGCCCGGGCCGATATCCACGATATGATCGGCGGCGAACATGGTATCCTCATCGTGCTCGACCACGATCAGTGTATTGCCCAAGTCGCGCAGGCGTTTAAGGGTCGCCAGCAGCTTGTCGTTGTCGCGTTGATGCAGGCCGATGGACGGCTCATCCAGGATATACAGCACCCCCATGAGCGACGAGCCGATCTGCGTCGCCAGCCGGATGCGCTGGCTCTCGCCGCCGGACAGCGTGCCGGAGGCGCGCGACAAGGTCAGGTATTCCAGGCCGACCGACTGCAGGAAGCCCAGCCGGTCCTTGATCTCCTTGATAACGCGGTCGCCAATCTTGTGCTGCATCTCGGTCAGCTGCAGGGTCTGTAAAAACTCCATCGCTTTGACGACCGACTTTTCCGAAAATTCGGCGATGTTCAGCCCGCCAATCGTGACCGCGAGCACCTCGGGCCGCAGGCGGCGGCCGTGGCACGCGGGGCAGGGGATCTCGCTCATGCACTCCTCGATCTCGGCGCGCGAATAGTCGCTGGACGTTTCCTTATAGCGGCGCTCGAGGTTCACGACGATGCCCTCGAACGGCTGGCGCATCACGCCGCCCGACACGCGGCTGACCGACAGCTCGAGCGGCTCGTCTCCAGTGCCGTACAGCAGCTCGTGCAGCGCCTTGTCCGAAAAGTCCTCGATCGGGGTGTCCAGCGTGAAGCCGTGCTTTTTGCCGAGCGCGGTGAAGTACATGCCCGCGATCGTCCCCGGCTCGGCGCTGCCCCAGCCGGACGCGCGGATCGCGCCCTGTTTGATGGACAGCTTTTTGTTGGGGATGATGCGGTCCGGATCGACACGCATCTGCATGCCGAGGCCGGTACACACCGGACACGCGCCGTACGGGTTGTTGAACGAGAACATACGCGGTGTCAGCTCCTCAATCGAGATGCCGCAGTCGTCGCACGCATAGTTCTGCGAGAACGCGATCGGCTCGCCGCCGACTACGTCCGCGATGACCAGCCCCCCCGAGAGCGCGGACGCAGTCTCGACCGAGTCCGTGATGCGGCCGCGCGCGTCCGGCCGGATGACCACGCGGTCGACCACAATCTCGATGTTGTGCTTGTGGGTCTTGGCCAGCTTGATATCATCGGACAGGTCGCGCACCTCGCCGTCCACGCGCACACGGACGTAGCCCGCCTTGCGCGCGTCCTCGAGTACCTTGACGTGCTCGCCCTTTTTGCCGCGGATAACCGGCGCGAGGATCTGGACGCGCGTTTTTTCCTCCAGCGCCATCAGCCGGTCGATGATCTGGTCGATGGTCTGCTGGTGGATTTCCTTGCCGCACTTGGGGCAGTGCGGCGTGCCGATGTTCGCCCACAAAAGGCGCAGGTAGTCGTAGATTTCGGTGACCGTGCCGACCGTCGAGCGCGGATTCTGCGAGGTGGTCTTCTGGTCAATCGAAATCGCGGGCGAAAGGCCGTCGATGTAGTCCACGTCCGGCTTGTCCATCTGCCCCAAAAACTGCCGCGCGTAGCTGGACAGCGACTCGACATAGCGTCGCTGTCCCTCGGCATAAATCGTGTCAAACGCCAGCGACGACTTGCCCGAGCCGGACAGTCCGGTCAGCACGACCAGCTTGTCGCGCGGGATCTTGATATCGATATTTTTCAGGTTGTGCTCGCGCGCACCCTTTACGTGGATAAATTCCTGCATGTTCACCTATCCTTATTCCAAAAATGCAGTATCTCTTTTCTGGTTTTATTACAGCTCGATCACGCTGCCCGCCGCAAGGAGCGAAATCCGCTCCCCAAACGTTTCGCGCAGCACCTCGAACGCATGCGCGCCGGTACAGTGGCCGGTGTAGTAACGGCTGCTCGTGTGCGCGAGCCGCGCCGCGACCGCGCGGATCGCCTCATCCGGCTCGCTTTTGCCGGTGGACGGGCTGAACAGGTGCATCCCGCCGACGACAGCGTCCGGCGCGCGGCCGAGAAGCTCTCCGGCGCGGGCGCAGATATTCACCACGCCCCGATGGGCGCAGCCAGTAAAAAGCACCGTCTTATCCCCCTCGCGCACGAGCAGGCTCTGCTCATGCAGGAAGCGGTCGGGGAAATATTGCCCGTCCGCCCGCTCGCACAGCGTGCGGTTGCCCTGCGGCACGCAGTCTGCGCCCGTGACATCGGAGAACAGGGTCAGGGTGTCGTCTATCCGCGCCACGCCATCCACCCGCCGCAGACGCGGGCTGTGTGCGAGCGCGCTGTCCAGCCCAATCTCCCTGATACCCTCCGGCTTGTGCGAAAAATGCGGCTCGAACGCCCGCTCATGCACATAGACCGGCGCGTGGCTGTTAACGCTCAGGAACGCCGCCAATCCCCCGCCGTGGTCGTAATGCCCGTGCGAGAGAAAGGCGATATCCACCGCTCCCAGGTCGGCGCCCAGCCGCGCCGCGTTGCACACGAACAGGCCGGTCTGACCCATGTCGAACAGCAGCCTTTTCCCGTTCGTCTCGATATAAAAGCTCAGGCCATGCTCGCAGGCAAACGCCGGCGCGCACGCGGTGTCCTCCATCAGGGTGACAATCCTCATCTGCCTTCCTCCAATGCCTTGATCTGGTCGCGCAGCTGGGCGGCGATCTCGAACTCGAGCATCTTGGCCGCCTCTTTCATCTGGCGGGTCAGGCGGGCGATCTCCTGCTGACGCTCGCCCTTGGTGCGCAGCTTTTTCTTGCTGCTCGTCGGCACGTTGGAGGTGATTTCGATCACGTCCTGCACCTTCTTTTTCACCGACTGGGGCGTAATGCCATGTGCCTTGTTGAACGCATCCTGAAGGGTGCGTCGGCGTTCGGTTTCGTCCATCGCACGGCGCATAGAGGGCGTGATGCTGTCCGCATACAGCACGACCATGCCCCTCTCGTTGCGCGCGGCACGGCCGATGGTCTGGATGAGCGAGGTTTCCGAGCGGAGAAAGCCCTCCTTATCCGCGTCCAATATCGCCACCAGCGACACCTCGGGGATATCCAGACCCTCGCGCAGCAGGTTGATGCCCACCAGCACGTCGAACACGCCCAGGCGCAGGTCGCGCACCAGCTCCTGCCGCTCGATGGTCTTGATATCGTGGTGCATGTAGCGCACCTTGATGCCCGCGTTTTCCAGATAGGCGGTCAGATCCTCGGCCATCTTTTTAGTCAGCGTCGTCACCAGAATGCGCTCGTCCTTGGCGGTACGCGCGTTGATCTCGCCGATCAGGTCGTCGATCTGCCCCTCGACCGGACGCACGACCACCTCTGGATCGAGCAGGCCGGTCGGGCGGATGACCTGCTCAACCACCTGTCCGGAGCGGGACAACTCATACTCCGCCGGCGTCGCGGACACATATACGATCTGGTTAAGGCGCTCGTTGAACTCATCGAAGTTCAGCGGGCGGTTATCGTAGGCCGAGGGCAGGCGGAAGCCGTTCTCGACCAGACTCTCCTTGCGCGCGCGGTCACCGTGGTACATGGCGCGCACCTGCGGCAGGGTGACGTGGCTCTCGTCCACAATCAGCAGGAAGTCCCTGGGGAAATAGTCGATCAGCGTAAACGGCGCCGAACCCGGCGCGCGGCGCGAGAGCACGCGCGAGTAGTTCTCGATGCCGCTGCAAAAGCCGATCTCCTGCAGCATTTCAATATCGTACCGCGTGCGCTGCGCGATGCGTTGCGCCTCTATCAACTTGCCGTTTTGCTCAAAGAATTTGACGCGGGCCTCCAGCTCGTCCTCCAGATCTCGAATCGCGGCCTGCAGCTTGTCCTTGGGCGTGACGTAATGGCTCGCGGGGAAGATCGCGGTGTGTCCCAGCTCGCCCAGCACCACGCCGGTCAACGGGTTGATGCGGCTGATGCGGTCGATCTCGTCCCCGAAGAACTCGATGCGCACCACGTCCTCGTCCGAATAGACCGGCCAGACCTCGACCGTGTCCCCGCGTACGCGGAAGCGGTTGCGCTCGAACGCGATGTCGTTGCGCTCGTACTGGATGTCGATCAGACGGTGAATAAGCTGCTCGCGGCTGATCTCCGTACCTGGACGCAGGGAAACGACCATCTTCTTGTAGTCGATTGGGTCGCCCAGCGAATAGATGCAGGACACAGAGGAGACGATGATCACGTCCCGCCGCTCGGAAAGCGCCGAGGTAGCCGAGTGGCGCAGGCGGTCGATCTCGTCGTTGATGGCCGAGTCCTTTTCGATATAAGTGTCGGTCGAAGCGATATAGGCCTCGGGCTGGTAATAGTCGTAATAGGACACGAAATACTCGACCGCGTTGTGCGGGAAGAACTCCCGCAGCTCGGTGCAGAGTTGCGCGGCCAGCGTCTTATTGTGCGCGAGCACCAGCGTCGGCCGCTGGGTCTGCTCGATAATATTGGCCATGGTGAAGGTCTTGCCCGAGCCGGTCACGCCCATCAGGGTCTGCTCGGTCAGGCCGTTCTGGATGCCCTCAACCAGCTTGGCGACCGCCTCCGGCTGGTCGCCCGCCATTTTGTAAGGGCTTACGATTTGAAAATCCGGCATTCCCTATCTCCTTTCCTGCCCGATCAGCAGCTGCTTCCGCATGGAGTAATACTTTCCCCGCGCGACAATACAGTGGTCGAGCAACTCGATGTCCATATCATTCAGGTAGCGTTCCAGCATGCGCGTCACCTCGATATCCTCGTGCGACGGGAGCGCTCTCCCATTCGGATGGTTATGGGCAATCGCCACGCCGGCCGCCTCGCTCAGCAGCGCGTTGCGGCATATCTTGCCGCAGTCCACGCGGACCTGCGCGCGCCCGCCGCGGCCGGCTTCCTCGCATTTGATCACCCTGCCGGCACCGTCGACATAGGCGGCGATCAGAACCTCCTCGCTCTCCCCCATAAACTGCGGCACGAAAAACGCGCCGATCCGTTCGCTGCTGTTAAGCTTGTCCCCATTCGCCTCCATTTTCGCCACATCGGCCTGATACCGGCCGACCAGCGCGAAAGCCACCTTGATCAGCGACGCGGTATGCGGCCCGACGCCCTTCACCTTCTGAAGCTCTTCCGGTGGTGCCTCCAGCACCGCGTGCAGCGAGCCAAAACGCTTGAGCAACGCGTGCGCGGTCGGGTTGGTATCGCCGCGCCGGATCGCGAAAAACAACAGTAATTCCAGCACCTCATGGTCGGCAAACACCTGCAGACCAAACCGGCGGAATTTTTCCCATACGCGCTGGCGGTGGTTTTCATGCAGATTGGGTTCCATGGCGGCCTCCTTTTTCCCCGTCCCGCAGCTTCACAGGTGGATCCGCTGCTCAGCCTGCCGCAGCACGCGGTCCACCAGCGGACTGTCCTGTATCTCCGGAAACGGTACGGCGGGCTGCGGTTCCCCCTCATGCGGGCGCAGGCTTTTGCCCATCCACAGCACGTCGCGCCACTGGCCGAATTTGTACATGCTCTCTTGGTACGCGCCCGAAATGATAAAGCCCATGGACTTGTGGAATTTCATGGAACGTTCGTTCGGTGAGGTGATGCCGACATAGATGTTATAGTATCCCTGCATGGTGAGCAGTTCAAACAGGGCGGCGTAGATTGCCCCGGCGATCCCATGGCGGTGCCATTCCTCCGCAACATAGATCGACGTCTCCACCGACCACTGATAGGCCGCGCGCGTGCGGTGCGGCGAAGCATAGCCGTAACCGGCCACCTCGCCATCAACCAGACAGACCAGCCACGGCAGCCTTGCCATATAGGTGCGCATCCTGCCCACGAATTCCTCCAGCGATGGCGGCGTGTATTCGCTCGACACCGTGGTCTGGATGACATAGGGCGCATACAGCGCGAGCATGGCCGGCGCATCCGCCTCGCCCGCAACGCGCAAAACAACTTCCGACATGCGGTTTCCCCTCGGTTTCATAAAAATCTGACACTTTATTATACCGCGCTGCTCTCTGTTCTTCAACAGCTTTTTCCCATTTCCGCTTCCAAAAATCGTACATCCGTTCGCCTTTCATTTGTGCGTTTTTTCGGCAAAAGCGGACGTGCTGCCACCGACCCTCCGCTGGGCGGCAAATAATTGCCCGGCCGGACCGGTTGCTTTTTCGGGCGTTTTAGGATATACTAAAGGAGCGATTTTTTGAAAGAGGAGGTCTGCGCTGTATGGTTCGCTATGGCTTTATCCACTCCAAAGAGGATATCAAATTCCTCGTTCTTTTTGCGATGGATTTGCTTCCCTTTCCGGTTTCCTTCAACGCCATCGTTGATCTGACGACCTGGTGCGACGAGGGGTTCGGCTATTTCGAGCTCAGCGAGGCCTTTTACGAAATGCTCCCGACCGGACATATCGAAGAGGTCGCGGACAGCGTCGAAACGCTGTACCGCATCACGGAAAAAGGGCGCGAGACGACCCGCATTTTTGAAAAGCAGCTCCCGTATCCAGTCCGTGAGGCGGCGCAGCGCTCCGCGCTCCGTGTCGTGCGGCAGATCCGACGGGACGCGGCGATCCGCACTCGTGTGAGCGAACGCTCGGAGCACGACCTGACGGTCCGCATGGAGATGGATCAGGTGTTTGCGATCGAGATGGATGTTGTCAACCGCGCGCAGGCCGCGCTGCTCGAGCGCACATTCAAATCCAACGCCGAAGCAATCTACCAGACCTTGCTCTCCGCCATGACCGCCAATTATGAAACCAGGAAAGAAGAAGATGCCACTTGAAATATATGAAGCAATTGGGCGTTCTGCTTGCGTGCGCTGTCGCAGGCGACGCCTTTTCCATTCTCCTGCGCGGCCGGCTGCCCGGCAATGTACTCGGCCTGACGCTGCTGCTGCTTCTGCTCGCATACGGTCCGGTCAGGCTTGGCCATATCGAGGATACGGCCGACTTTCTACTGCACAACATGGCGTTTTTCTTTCTGCCCGCCTGTCTGGGCGTGCTTGAGATTTTTGCAGAGATCAAAAGCGAGGTGTTCGCTCTTCTGGCGGTATGCGTTTTGACCACCTTCTGCACCGCGGCCGCTACCGCATTCACCGTGCATATCGCGCTGCGACTGCAGCGTAAAAAAGACAGGGGAGGCGTCCGCCCATGACCGCTCTGCTCTCCAGCGCACCGTTTTGGATATGCGTTTCGATCGCATGCTATGCGTTCGGACAAAAGGTACAGCGCCGGACCGGCTCCGCGCTCTTCAATCCGTTGCTGATTGCTTCCGTTCTGGTTGGCTTGCTGCTGGTGTGTACTGGCACCAGCTACGAGACTTATAACCAGTCCGGCCGGCTTATCTCTTTTTTCCTGACCCCCGCTACTGTTGCCCTTGCCGTACCGATCTACCGCAAGCTGGACGTGCTCCGGCAAAACCTGTTTCCCATCCTTGCCGGCGCGCTCGTCGGCTCCGTGGTTTCCATTGCAAGCGTGATTCTTTTTTCCCGCCTGTTCGGTCTTTCGGACACGACCATGCGCTCGCTCATCCCCAAATCCGTGACCACGCCTATCGCAGTTTCCCTTTCTGAAATGCTGGGCGGGCTTGCGCCGGTCACCACGATCGCGGTGGTGTTCACCGGCATTGTTGGCGCGATGCTGCTGCCGGTGTTCCTCAAGTGCATCGGCGTGCGCAACGAGGTGCAGATGGGGCTTTCCATCGGCACCGCCGCGCATGCGGTCGGCACCTCGCGCGCTATCGAGCTGGGGGAAACCGAGGGCGCAATGAGCGGGCTTGCGATCGGTATTGCCGGGCTGCTGACTGCTTTGATCGTATCGGTCGGTTCCCTGCTCTTATCGATCTGAAAGAAATGCACCTTTGCCGGCGTTCGGAGCAGCGAGTGGAAGCCCATCGACTATGACCAACATCGTAAGAAAAAGAGGACGGAATCAATCCGTCCTCTTTCCATTTCTCAACAAACAGGCTTAGCCGAAGTAACGAGCCAGCAGACCCTCGAAAGCCTTGCCGTGGCGGGCCTCGTCGCGGGCCATTTCATGTACAGTATCGTGGATGGCGTCAAGGTTGAGCGCCTTAGCACGCTTTGCCAGATCGAACTTGCCGGCGGTTGCTCCGTTCTCCGCGTCAACACGCATCTCAAGGTTCTTCTTGGTGGAGTCGGTCACGACCTCGCCCAACAGCTCGGCGAACTTGGCGGCGTGCTCGGCTTCCTCGTAAGCCGCCTTCTCCCAGTACAGGCCGATTTCCGGATAGCCTTCACGGTGCGCAACACGAGCCATCGCCAGGTACATGCCGACCTCGGAGCACTCGCCCTCGAAGTTCGCGCGCAGATCCTTCATGATGTCTTCCGGTGCGCCCTGCGCCACGCCTACCACATGCTCGGCCGCCCAAGTCTTCTCGCCGGACTGCTCCTTGAACTTCTCAGCCGGAGCATGGCAGATCGGACACTCGGCCGGAGCCGCCTCGCCCTCATGAACATAACCGCATACGGAACAAACAAACTTTTTCATGATTTTTTTCCTCCTAAAAAATATTTTTTACTTTTTCACGGGTGGAAGGAACCGCTCCATGGTAATGGAAAACAACTGCTCCCGCAGGGATTTGTTGATTTCGCCAAACACATGATGAAAATCGCATTCTTTCCGGCAGCCCACGCGCGTACACTGGAATTCATTGGCAAGGCAGTGATTGATTGCAATCGGCCCGTCGATGCATTCAATGATTTCGCCCAGACTGATCTCGGAAGGGCTTCGATTGAGCTCATACCCGCCGGCGACGCCTTTATAGGATTTTGTAATGCCGGACTGCGTCAGCTTGCGCAGAATCTTCAGCGCAAACCGAAGCGTTACCCCTGTGGTTTCAGAAATGTCCTTTGCGCATTGCTTCCCCCCTGCCAGCGCCAGACAGTAGGTCACACGAATCGCATAGTCCGCTTCATGTGTGATTCTCAAATCGTTCCTCCCTTTCTCTATTTGGAACACCTTTAGTATAGTATTGTTCAGCAAAAAAGTCAATAGGTTTTTATAGAAATAAATATATTTTTTTAATTGATATTTAATATCAATTTATTCTTCCCTGCTAACTGCCCTTTTCCCGAATACGTTTACAAAGATAGTATATCATATCGCCGGTTAAATGTCTAATCATTTTGTCTCTTTTCTGCGCCCCGTTTTGTCCAAAAACAGCGGGCGCATACCCCAAGCCGGTACGCGCCCGCCGCTGACGGCCGGATTTGGTTTTATCCCCGGCGCAAAGCGGGATGACCGCAGTCATGCCATGCCGGAGTAAGCAAGAGGGGCTGTTTCGCATCCGGAGCCCTCGTGCCGTCAAGCTCAGGCTCTTAAAAGAAGCTGATTTGCTCCTCCGTCTGCCGGCGCCGTCCCGTGCTTTCCCGCTGTACTGCCTCCGGCAGATCGCACAGGAATGGAGAAGCTTCTTTTGTCGTTGTGAGGATCAGCTCCTCCCGCGCCCGCGTCATACCCACATAGAACAGCCGCCGTTCCTCCTCGGTATCGGTCGGATGCTTTTGCGACACCAGCGGCAGCATGCCGGACGTTACTCCCGCCAGAATGACCGCCGGAAACTCCAGCCCCTTGGAGCCGTGCAGCGTCATCAGACGCACCGCGCCGGACTCCCAGCCTTTTCCCGCGGCGCGGTTTAGATCCGCCTCCTGCCCCATCGTCAGCGCATACCAGAGGCTGTCGAAATCCTCGTAAAAAACAGCCGTGTTGCGCAGGCGTTCCAGCGCGGGCGAGCTGCCATAGGCCTGCTCCCATCGTTCGACCAGTGCGCGCGGTTTTTCCCTGTCCACAAGCGGCTGCCACTCGGCTGCCCGCTCCAGCCACGCCTCCAGAAAGCCGTATCCCCGCACGACCGGTTCCCACACCTCAGGTTGGAAGCCCCCCTGTTCCGCACAAGCCTGACGCGCTTTCTGCACCAGATCCGCCGGGCAGTCCCATACCAACCGGAGCGCTGTTTCCAACGCGGTTTGATCTTCCGGCACACGCAGGAAACGGAAAAAGGACAGTACCCCGCGCACCTCGTCCGCGTCTAAAAAGTCCTCGCGCCCGCTGATGACGCAGGGGATGTCGTCGTGCCGTAGGCACTTTTCCACCAGCTCGAGCTGACGGTGGGTGCGGCAAAGCACCGCAATATCAGAAAACGCACGGACGGCGCGCTCCTGCCCATGCTTTTGTGCTTCCAGCATATCCACGCCTCCGGCAATGCGCCCTACTTCCTTGGCGACGAACACGGCCTCCGCAAAGTCGTCCGCCGCCGTGACCAGCCGCACCGCACCCCCTGCCGGACGGCTCGGCTCCAGCACGCGCGGGCCGCCTGGATTCCGGTCAATCACCGGCAGCGCGGCCTGTAGGATCTCCGGCGTGGAGCGATAATTGCGCTTGAGCCGGATCACTCGTGTATCCGGCCGCTCCTCCTGTAAGCGTCCGAAGCAGCGCCCGCCTGCGCCGCGGAACCCATAGATCGACTGGTCGGGATCCCCGATGACGAACAGTCCCGCGCCGCCTCTGCTCCATGCGCGCACCAACTCGTACTGCACGTCATTGATATCCTGAAACTCGTCCACCAGCAAATAACGGAAGCATTTTCGGCCAGCCGTATCCAGCCGCAGCGCCTCGGCCAGCAGATCGTCAAAATCCAGCACGCCCAGCGCGCGCAGTCGTTCGTTATAGGCCTCTGCCAGCTCCCGATCAATGCCGGCAGCGTCCGCCGCTATACCGTTTTTGAGACGGGAAACACCCTGCAGCAACTCCCACGCGCCGCCTTTCCGCCCGCAGGTCCGCAGCGTTTCCGCAGCAATGGTCAGCGCCTCGCTCTGTCCCAGCAGGCGAACCTCCCCCAGAAGGCGCAGGCAGATCGAGTGAAACGTGCCGATCGTCATGCGCTGAACCGCACGCTTGCCGCCCAGCCGCTTTTCCAGGCGCTGACGCATTTCAGCAGCAGCCTGGTTCGTAAAGGTTACCGCCGTGATCTCATCCGGTTTGACGCCGCGCTCCTCCACCAGCCATGCGATGCGCGCGACCAGCGTCTTGGTCTTTCCCGTTCCCGGGCCGGCGATGACCGCCACAACAGGCCGGTCTGTCTCCACCGCTTCCCGCTGCTCCGGATTGAGCGTCTCGGGATTGGACTCCGGCAGCGCGTCCGGAGGCGTTCCCGCCTGTTTTAGCGGTATTTTGCGCGCGCCGCGTTTGCGCTTTACCGGTTCGGCGCCGAACAGGGACATCTGCCCGCTGTACTGCTCGATCTCCGCCGGAGTGAGCAGGGAAATCGTGCCGTATTCCCCGTCAAAGCCGGGGCGCCGCTCAACCTGCCCCTTGCGTAGGCGCCGGACACCCTCCGCCACGCAAGGTCCCGCCAGCCGCTCGATCTCTTCGATCGGCGACTGCCGCAGAATATGGAATTCCGGCCCCAGCTCGTGCAGCAGGCGTTCATACTGCTCCATGACCTTTTTACCGGCAGCGGAAGCGCCCGTCGAGGCTGCAATGACTTCGGGCAGCGGTGCCAGGCTCTCAAACGGCTTGGCGTTTTCCGGCCGGAAGCCCTCCGGCCGATCGGCCAGCTCCTCCACCCGATGCTCTACGCCGATCGTCAGCTTTTTCCCGCATACCGGACAAAGCCCCTCCCGCGCCGCGGTTTCCGCAGGCGTCAGGCACACGCCGCAGTTCCGGTGTCCGTCCAGATGGTATTTCCCTTCCTCCGGAAAAAATTCCACGGTCCCCAGGAACCCCTCGCCCGTCCGGATTGCATGCGTCAGCGCGGAATACGAAAGCGCGGTTTCCAGCAGATTGGCTTCGCGCCCCAGCTTGGAGGGGGAATGCGCGTCCGAATGGGAAACAAGCGTCAGCCCGTCCAACTGGGAAACGCGCCAATTCATCGGCGGATCGGATGAAAGGCCGGTTTCGACCGCATGGATATGCGGCGTCAGATCCGCAAAGCATTCCTCTATCGTGTCAAAGCCGGAGAAAGCGCCGAACATGGAAAAATGCGGCGTCCAGATATGCGCTGGAATAAACTCCGCGTCAGGGCAGGCTTCCAGCGTCAGCTCCAGCAGGTCGCGGCTGTCCAGCCCCAAGATCGGGCGTCCGTCCGAGCGAATGTTGCCAATCGCCTCCAGGCGGGCGGCAAGCTCGTCCGCCGCTTCCAGGCTTGGCAGCAGAATCACATTATGTACCTTCCTCGTCCGGCCGCCCCGCTTGTAGATCGAGCTGATCTCGCCGGTCACGACAAAATACGGCGTCTCTCCCTGCATGCTGTCCGGCAGGCGCAGCGCTTCCCGCAGGGTATACACACCGTCGCCCGCAGGCACAAGCTGCTCTTTCAGCTCAGACCGCCATGCTGGATGGGTAAAGTCACCCGTGCCGACCAGCCGAATGCCCTTGCGTCTGGCCCACCAGTCCAGATGCGGCGCATCGCAATCCCGACTGGTTGCGCGCGAAAAACGTGAATGGATATGAAGGTCTGCAACATACATTATGGTTTCCCTCGGTCACGAAATATTTTCTTTATTATTATATCCCTATTTCAGCGCAGGGGCAATGCCCCGCGCCGAAGTGTCAAAATCAAAATTTGAACCCGTGTCCTGTTTCGGCAAATACAGATGTTTTTCAAGCAAAAGGACGGATGTCAGGAATTTGCCGAGTGGAAAGTGCAGAGAAAAATTAAACAATAAAAGCAAGCATGGCCAGGAGTGATTAAAACAATTCTTCTGTCGCCTCACACCAATGAGGGCTTAATGCCATTAGTTGTTTTTCCGTTTTTTAATCCAGTCCTTCCGCCGAAACGCCATGCCAACTATACAGATGGCAATAATGGATACAAAAAAATTACAGTAAAGGCTCTATCTCTGCCAGACATTTCGTTTGTATGTGTATTAATAACGCAAAGCAGGGAAACACAATAGATTACCACGAGTCCACTTGCTGCTATTAGACAGGGCGATTCCATTCGTTTATAAAATTGAGGGGATTTCTTTTCGAGTAGTTTGTCAACAACTGCAATAGCAATCAAAAAAATCAACTGCTTTATTTCCACAGGGCTGCACGCCTCCCCGTTCCTGCATTTGTCTAATCACTCTAATCCCATCCTGCATCCCATTATATCGAACAATAGAAAAACACAAGGGAAGGGATATTGTCCCTGCTCTCACCTGCCATATATTCTCGATAGAATAAAAATCCGAACGGCAGTATCCACTCGAATACTGCCGTTCGGATAATCAAAATATGGAAAGGACGGTTAAAATCGATATTTTGTTAAAGGTTCCACTCTATTTCACATTTGTCATCCAATCATCCAATTCTTTCTGGGCATCTGGCAAATGAGACAATACATGTGCTGGGTTAACACAATACATAAAACATAAGACGTCTCTGGCTGTGTGTTGTTTCTCTGTCGTGGTAAGATGACTGAAGAAACTCATCTCTGGTGCTCCTTGTACGTTTTCCTTAGAATGGCTTTCAGTATTCAAAACCAAGCGATACATGGAATTCTGGAAATATGCTCTTTTATTCTGATCAGGAATTAGCGTGAGCACCCGTGGATTCAGGCTGACTTTCTCGACACCTTCTTTAAATGTGAATGTTGCAAACGCTTCTAAGACTCGTCTTGTTGTGTTACCGATGGTTAGTTCCGCCGCAAAATCAGGATTACAACCATATTCATACACACAGCGCATTAGCTGCGTGTATTCATTGTGAGAATTTGCCATAAACGGGGTTATTGTCTTATTTAGAAGTTGGAATGAACAGTACTCAGAGTTCTTCCCTATTCCAGCACAATTCGAAGAAATTTCGTCCAGGGCTTTCTGCAAATCAAACATCACACTCACATCATGCGTCATCATTAGAACTTTTGTTGTTGCACATGATGTAAGAATCTGATTTAGCTTATATCTTAAAAATGATAGAATTCCTACTCGATTTTCAACATCAAAACTTGAAACAGGATCATCAATAACCAGGAACATTTCATCATAGTATAGTTTTTGAAATTCTGTTTCTTTTGCAATTTCAGCAAAAAAATAACTTAAGGCCAAAGCATTTCGTTCCCCACATGATATTTTATTCGGAGAAACATCCTTCCCACTCACTTTCAAGTGGTACATTTGGTCGTTTCCAAGATACAATTGGAGTCTGGTATCACTATAGAAGATATAAGAAAGTGATTTGTTAATCTGCTCGACAGCGATTTGAAGATTCTTTCGTTGTGCATCTAAAAGTTGACGCTTATCTAAAAGGTTATTTTTAGCTTGAAGTGACTTGGCCAACTCTTTCTCTGCGGTTTGCTTTGCTGTTCTCTGTGATATCAACGATTGATATTCAGAGTCAATTGTATAATGGGCAATCTCATCATTAAATTTCAAAAGGTCTTTCTCTGTAGTCTGCCTATTTGTAATAATTTGATTATAGGACAATCTTTTATCTTCTAACTTTACTAAAATATCATTCAGCTGTTTATACGCGGTTATCAAATCTGTGAAGGTATCATACTGTGCCAGAGAAAGGGGATCAGAAATTTTTGCCTGGACAACTTTATTGTGATTTCCAATTGCGCTATTAACAGAGGATATTTGTAAAATTAAATTCCCAAAGAGTTCGGAATCCAAGACACTATAGTCCTGATAAAAGTCTGCTTGGATTTCGGACAATATTAATTTTTTTAGCTCGTTGCGGTATTCCTCTACTTCGCGGTTCAAGATATTCTCAATTCGCTGTAACGATTCTACCCGATGTTCCTCCGATATTGGCTGTAAACAGGTTGGGCAAATCTTGTGCGATCTTACCGATAAGAACCCCTTTGCAGTTGAAAGCACATCAATGCCCATCGACTGGAGTAACTCCTGCTCACGCGAAGTCAATGTTGGTTTTTGTGGCATTTTTGCTAAAAGTATTTTTGCAGATTCTACTATCTTTTCCGGAGGCTCGATAGCCCGAATCTGTGGACTAATAGGTAATGCAGAAGCATCAGTACTATCAAAGACAACCAACAATTCATCAAGCGTTGCACGCGTTGTTGCCTCATCCATACGAGGTTTTAACTTACCAAGCCTGTCTACTTCTATCTCTGTTACACGTGTTTTAATGTGGTTCTTTTTTATACGGATTCCACTCGTTTCAGCCCACCCGCCAGCGGCCTGTAATTTCTTAATGATTAAACTTTGCCAGTATTCTGGGGCCACAACATTAGTTGCTGATTTATACTGTTGGATAAACTCGCTTTTGGAATCGATGTCAGTTTGAACTTGAGCAATCTGTTTCTCCAGCTCCTCTAACTGCTTTTCAAGTTCAACTTGTTTACCAAAAAGAACGATTGTCCCCAAGCCGCTTTCCTGTACTCTTATATTTTGGGAAATATATGTTTCGTCAAAAACAAAGAATTTCTCGGCTTTCAATCCTGGAGACATTTTAATGATATCTGTTTCAACTACAGGAATCAAATCTACTGTTTTGGGTGTTGTTGACATTGCGTATTCTCTAAATCCCTGCGCAATCGTACTCTTACCACTCCCGTTAGCTCCATACACCAACGCGACTCGGTTCTTTTTTGGTGCTCGATGAGTAGGGAACAGATTAAGTAAGGCAGTCGTATCAAAAAACGGAGATTTTATATTTATCCCTGTCATGCTGTCAATTGTTGTTGACATTATAATCTCCTCCTCACGCAGAAGTGCTGATAGGGATATTATACCAGACAGCCTGCTACAAGGATAGACTTAATTCGGGAGCATCTCCAAATATTCCGCACATTGCAGCTCAATCTGTAAACTGCCATCAGACTGGACCAAGATGACATCGACCTTGCTTTTGATCTTGTCCCCGTCAAATGTGCTCAGGCCTAACTTCTCACAAAAGACTTCCTTGATCCTGTCCTCCGGTATGGAGGGCGAATGCTGGCAGAACTTTTTTCCATGCTCCACCCGGCTGGCACAACGCCAGACGATCTCGCCGGATGGCCGGGTAATGCGGCGGTAATTATGGCCACATTCCGCGCAAACCAAAAGGCCGCTCAGTACACTCTGCGAGTTGTACCGGGTGGCCTTTCTCTGATGGGTGTCCTCATCTATATTGCTCCGCCTGCTTTTCTCTCCCTGCACTAAAAAGAAATCGTCAAAGCTGACAATGGAGCCGATGTACTTCTGATTGGAAAGCAGATTGCTGAGAACTGGCTGTGTCCAGCGTTCCCTGCCTTTAGGGGATGGAATGTTGCTCTCGAACAGAAAATCAGCAATCCCGCCCAGGCTCATGCCGGAGAGGTATTGCTGATAAATCATTCTCACGATATTTGCTTTTTCCTGATCGATGGCCACATGACCGTTTGGCGCGAGATAATATCCGTATGGGACGCCCATGACGAAGATGCTCCTCTCTGAATTTTTAATGTCACTTATATGGAAGTTTTCTCTAAGGCATCATGGAGAAGTCAAGGATATGTGGATTATAAACTTGTGAAAGGGCCACAAAACCTGATATAATTCTCTGATTTTACTGTTTCTGGAAAAGCAACGCCCCTGAAATAGCAAGAAACCTGCTTTTGACCTAAATCAAAAACAGGTTTCTTTGCTGGTCCGAGTGACAGGACTTGAACCTGCGGCCTCTTGACCCCCAGTCGACTTATTTTGTGTTCGGTTGCGTCTATATATGCAATTAAAACACAAGATATAGCGTTTTATGTCATGTATCACATACTTTTGCGACCACTTAACAACCGCTGTTTTCAGGTGCATAAACACCAAATAAACACCAAGCAAACACCACAAAAAGCAACCGTCCGTATTGCAGCCTTGCCCCGATATTTCGGGGGAATACGCCCTTGTGCGTGCTGTCGATTTCTGTTATACTTTGTACAGGCGCTACCGAGCCAGCGGTAGGCGGTTAAGTCTTGCCCCTGAAAGGGGGCTTGCGCATGGACTATCAAGCTATGATCTTGCTTTTGATCGTTGCTACAGGGTACATAATCGCAATAAAAAAGAAGTAACCGCCATCACGTCCAAATGAATGCGGTTACTTCTCAACCAAAGCATAGGGGCTAACCGTCTACCGGTAGCGCCCTTTTCTATACTCAGTATACCCGCCCCGAGCGGGATTGTCAAGCCGTCCAGCAGGGCGGTTTTCTTTTGCCCTCAGAACGCGCCCGCTCGACCGGCAAAATAGGATTTTGTCTAAGCAAGATACCGCCATAACTGGCGACATCCCCACATGCAGGAGAAAGGTGTCGTGTTGTGCGACACCCCCTAATCCGCTCAAAATTGAGCCGATCACTCATTGACGTTTTGTCGTTAAGCTATCTTGAAAAGGCTTTATCCTTGCTCCGTACAGTACCGTCTCATACTGACGCGAGGGTCATATCTCACAATACCTTGGACAAATCCAACACACACCCATCCAGAGAAAGTATGCGCGCCGCGGTGTCCTCACTGGTATAGACTGCTGCTGTGCGGTATACGCCGTTTTCCAAGGCAAACACCGTCACATTCCGTTCCTGCGGCGATACGATCCAGTATTCCGGCACGCCCGCTTGCTGGTACTTGTTCAGTTTAACGAGCCGGTCAGCCTTCGCCGTGGATGGCGAAAGAATCTCCATAACGAGGGTCGGTGCGCCGATGCAATATTGCTCTGTCAGTTTTTCCGGCTCGCACACTACCACGATATCCGGCACATAGATGTTTGGCACGTCCTCCGCTTTCTGCTGCGCATAGTCGGGAAACAATACCTCGATCTCCGCAAAGGCCTGACAAGGCTTGCCGTCAAGGAGGTTCCTAAGCTGCTGCAATAGCGCGCCCTCTATATTCTGGTGCTGGATGCTCGGACGCGCCTGCATGACCGGCACCCCATCGAACAGTTCATACTTTTCGTTGCTTTCCCATGTCAGATAATCCGCATAGGTATAATGCTTTTCCTGCGGTAACGGCATTGGCTACTCCTCCTCGTGGGTATTATCCCGCTTGACCTGCTCATCTATGGCACGGTTGATAAATCCGTTCACGCTTTCCCCTCGCTTCGCTGCATGGGCTTGCAACTCGGTTTTACGGCCTTTGGGGACTTTTACTTCTATGCGGTCATAGTTTTGCTTAACATACTTTGCAGTAGCCTTCTGTTGTGCTTTGCTGGTCGACATATAAAAACGCACCTCCTCCATTATGCCATAATTATAGCACAATTATCTATTGTCGTCCATATAAAATATAAACAATATATTGTCGTCAATATTGTTTGATATGTCCATTGATATATTGTCGTCCATATATTATAATATAATCACAGCAAAGGAGAAAACAAAAACTCCCGAGCTGGGAGCCAACAGGCGGCACGGTTGTTCCTCCGTGGGAGGTGATACCGTGGAGATCGTACTTGCATTGTACATCATCTTTTTAACGGTTCTCGTCCTTAAAAAGAAATAACCGCCCTTAGCAAAAGAGCGGCTTTCCTTACAAGTTCTCGAGATTATGAGGAAGCCGACCCGTTGCAGCGGGGTAGCCGCCTTGTTGGTTCCATTATACCACGCACCACCACAAAGTCAAGGGAAGATCGCCGAGGGCAAGACCACCCGACCAAGAGCCATACCGCGTACCTGTGAGCGAGAGCAATAGACACGCAAGCGGGCGGCTGGCACAACTCCCTGAGACAGGTTGCAGGCAGCCCATTACCTGCCGCACGCAGTTTGCTCCGATAACGACCGCCGGAACAGCCCACCGAAACGGGCAGCAGCCCAAAGGGAACGAAAACCCTTGAAGCCCGCGACCATATCCCTGTGAGCCGACAGACGGCAATAGACACGAAGATGACGCGGGCGGGCGCGAGAATGCGCTGTATGCCATTTTCAAGGCATAGATACAAAAGACCACGTCAAAGCCACCAAAGCACACACAGCGCCAATTTTGGGCGAAAGCCAAAGGAGGAATCACGATGGACAAAACCGAGTTAAACAGCAAGGTCAAAGACCTGCGCGAGCTGCGCCGCATGTCGGAGGAGATCGCCGCCGAGATCGAGGCCATCACCGACACGATCAAGCGGGAAATGACCGCCCAGGGCGTGGACATGCTGACCGGTGACGACTGGAAAGCCACATGGAAGCCAGTACAGTCCGCACGGTTTGACAGCAAGGCTTTTAAGGTCGCCATGCCCGACCTTTACGAACGGTTCACCCGCTCGGCTGAGACAAGGCGGTTTGTACTCGCATGAGAAAAGCCCCTTACCACCGCCGACCAAAGCAAGGTAAGGAGCCTGCAAGAATAACCACCATAGGATTGTATCGCTTTCAGAAAGGAGTGAGAGCTAAGTGGAGAAAGATCAGACGATCACCGAGTTTATCGGCAATGCCCGGCATAACTCATTGCTGCTCAAACAGATTATTGCAGCAATGTACGGTACATGCGAGGAAAATATCACAATCCACGTTCAAATCGAAACAAAATAAGTAAGATGGTTGAAATAACTTTACCAAGGGAGCGTGAAAACAGTGTTAACAGATGAATTATACCTTTTATGGTCAAGCATAGACAAGCAGCCCGTACCGTCGGTGCAGAGGGCTACTGACGCGCTGTTTGGATGCCTTGCGAAGCGGCTCCCCTCCGATTTGTATAATCAGGCTGAAAGTCTGATTGGGGATTATGCTGGCGCACTGGAACGGCATGCGTTTATTTCCGGCCTTGGATTTTGCGCTGTGATTGAACAGGAGGCAAGCCATGCAGCAAAGGCGGGAATACTGTGCAGATCATAAAAAGCATAGCGTGCTTCTGCCTGCTCGCGTTCGTTGTCAACGCCCCGATACTGGCGCTTGTACTGGGACTATAACAGGAGGTACACACCGATGAATGAACGGATACAGGAACAATACGAGTTGTGGACACAATCAGAGCTATACCCCGTCGAAGGCGAAGCCGAAAGGCATCTGCATGACCTTCTGGGCGATGATACCACCCTGACCGACATGGCAAACGCCGCCGCAGTCGAGATACAGGAAGCAGCTTTCGCAGGCGGCTTTGCGTGGGCAGTCGCATTACACGACGCGGCAATAGAGGCCGCACAGGTCACAGCGCCACGATTGCTACATATCACAGAAACGCTCAAGAACAGGCGGGACGCGCTATTAGCCGAGGCAGAGCGCACCCAAAACAGCGCTCATTTTGACCGGTGCAGCGCCGCGGCCGAAGCCTACGGACACGCATACCGGATGATTGTGCCGATGGAGAAGGAGCCAAACCCGCACGGGTAAGGTTCCTTTTCTCATGTGTGCATGAAATATTCTTTTATCCTGACACTCAAAGCGACAGCGGCTACGAAGAGCATTTGACACTTTTCAAGGCTCGGCATACTCCCCTTCCCTGTAATTTCCCATAGAGTTGGAAAGAGTTACCCAGCCGACCGATCAAAACCCAAACGGCCACACACAAGGGAGGGGGGCATTTTTATGGTTTCACTTTCTCACATTTTATGCAGTTTTAGCAGGCTGTTAAAAACTCAAGTTTTCACAAGCAGCACGAATATCCTTTCTTTCCACCCGCTTGTGGTCAAAAGCAATCTCATTTACTTTTCCCGTGCGCGCGTAAATATCTCTTTTGTCCTGCCCCCCGTGCCGAGTTCAGGCGGTGGAACCTGGGGTGTTTTTTCGACGGGGGTGTTCGCGCTATCACAACTCCCTGCGATAACACAAGTTTCCCCAAGTCTTTTTAGGGCCTCCAAAATCTCCGGATACCTCACAGCAGCCCCTTTCCTTCAAGGCGAATGGTTGTCCTCTCTTCGACGCTGCCGCCGCTGTTCCACGCTGCCCAGCCCGTACCGTGATAAGCGCCCTCGCTGACGATCTGCTCCCTGTACTGTTCCAGCCTGCGGATGTTCTGTGGGCTTCTCAGCCTGCGCAGGCCCTTGTATTCCAGCTTGCGGGCATACTCGGCATTACATCCCAGTCTGTCCCCTGCTTCTGCCAGTGTCAGTCCGTCATAATAGCGATACCGGATCGCTGCGGCCTGTTCCTGTTCGAGCGCATCAAGGCACTTGTCCAAAGCGGCGTGAAGCTGCTCGATATAAAACTGCTCCTCTGCATCCTCGTAAGCGTCCGTTGGGTCTGGTACAAGCTCGCCGCGGGCAGTCTCGCTTCCATCCTCGCCGCGTACAGGCTCGTCAAGGCTGACGCTTTTCCCGAGCGGGTCGTGCTTCTGCCGCTCCGTGCGCCAGCCGACCATATCAAAGAAAACCTGCCTGACCGGATACTTGAGAAACGACGCGAACAGAACGCCCCGTTCCGGCTCGTACAGCCGCACAGCGAGCGCGACCGCAAGGAAGAAGGATTGTTCCACGTCCTCCCATGTTACGCCCATAGCAGCCATCCTCGCGCCTGCCTTGCGTGCCAGTTCGCGGAATATGGATGCGAGCACCCCGCGATTCTGCTCCCATAGCTGCGCCAGCGCGTCCCTGTCGCCTGTCTTGGCACGCGCGGCCAGTTCTTCATTTGTCATTGCGCATGACCTCCCGCTCGTGGTAGAATAAGACCACAAAGCAAGATCGAGCGGGAGAGCGGCAGGCCGTGCAGGGACTTGCCGCTTTTTTATGTGCGAGATCGCGCGGCTTTTTGCAAAATTTCGCGCGCGTGTAATGTCCACACGATCAGCGGAACGGGAGCACACGGCCGGTCGGGCGCGCCATTTCCTGTTTGCTACTCTGTGCTGTTTTCCTGTCCCGAAACCGCCGTTCTGCACAAGCTGGGCAGTAAACAGCCGTACCGAACAAGTCAGCTTCACCGCCAGCTAAAAGCTCATGCAGGTCAACGGCATGCTCCTTGCCGCATATTGGGCAAGTGGTGAAAACATTATCATCGCCGATGTCCAGTTTTTCTCCTTTGTGCTTTAGATAAAACATTGCTATCGCTCCTTTTTTTATGTGTGAGATTTCGTGACTTTTTGTGATATTTCGCGCGCGTAATCTGTACTAAGTCGAACAGATCAGGCCAGCGATCCCTTCAAGTTCTCTGAGCTGTATACCCTCGCAACGAATTTAGAATCATCCAGCGCGCTTTGCATACCGCATCCAGCATCCTCGCAAAGCAGGGCGAACAAGTACCGCAGCAACGCCCGCTTTTCTGCCGCCATCAGGCGCGGGTATTCCTGCACCTTGCCCAGCATCGGCTCGGCTTCCGTCCTGTCGATTTCGCCGGACTTGTACCCTGCATAGATACGGCGGGCGGCGATGTATTGCAGGCGCTCGGTCTTGTTCAGGCCGTCAGGTATGGGGTGATCGTGGTAGGCGCGCTTTTTCAATTCCTCAAAGGTCATTCTTGATACCCTCCTTTCACTGGGATAAATCGTCCTGTCTGTAGGTTGAAGCCCAGTTCAAAGGCCGCTGTCCCCGCGTGCCGGTTTTTCGCGATCTGTGTTGAAACAAAGACCAGATCGCCGCGTTCGCTTTCCTTGCCGTACATATCCGGCCGGTGCATCAGCAAGACCGCGTCCGCATCCTGCTCTATCGCGCCGCTGTCCCGCAGGTCGGCAAGCCCTGGCTTTTTGTCTGCTCGCTGTTCGCTGGCGCGATTGAGTTGCGCAAGGCATAGGACCGGTACTTTGAGCGAACGGGCAAGGGTTTTCAGACTGTTCGAGATGGCGGTGATTTCCTCGTACCGGCTTGACCGGCTTCGTTCAGGCCGCAGCAGGCCGAGATAATCGACCACGACCAACGACAGCCCTTTGACCTTGCGCGCCATAGACCGCACATCAAGCACGGAACACCCCTCTTTGCCATTGGCATACAGCGGCAGGCGTGACAGTCCAACGTTTGCGGCCTGTACGCGCTGCCATTCCTCGGCAGATAGATTTTCGTCCAACAGCAGTCGGGTCGCGGATATTCCCGTTCGGCTTGATAACCGCCGTGCTTGAAGCTGGGAAACATCCATTTCCAATGACACGAACAGCACTGCGCCGCCGTGCTCCGCAACATTGCCCGCGATCTGCAAAGCTAAAGCCGTCTTACCACAGCCAGGGCGCGCCGCCAATATATAAAACCCGCTCGGAAGCATACCGCCGCCTAACGTGTCGTCAATCGACTGCAAGCCGGTTTTGACGATCTTCCCGCTTATCTGATCTCGGAAATCGTAAAAAGCTGATGCAATATCAAGTCCGGTCAAAAGCTGTCCGCTGTCCCGCTCGTCCAGCGCAGCGATCCGCTTTTCGGTTTCCGCGATCAGCGTTTCGGGTTCATCGCCGTTCAGTGCGCCGTCCTCCAGCAGTTTGCCGATAGTTGCCAGCTCGCGGCGGCGCGCTGCTTTCTTGACAAGCTCGATAGAACGGTCTAAATCGCGCTCTGCGCATGCGACTTCCATGCAGCCAAACAAGGCGGTACGATCTACGCCCGCGTCTGCAATCTCTACTGCGTTAGGCGGTTCCTTGCCGTCCAGATCAAACCGCCGCGCTATGTCATAGGCTTCGCGGTTGAAATCAGAATACAGATCATCCCTGTGCAGCTTGTCCAGCACCACCCGCCACAGGGCAGGGTCAACCAGACAAGCCCCGATCACCGCGTTTTCGGCGGTTAGAAAATTATCGTTCAGCAAAACTGCGCCACCTCGTTCCCATTCTCGTCAATGAATGTTTTCAGCTTCGGCACACTCGGCCTTGTCGCCGTAGTGTTAGCTGGCGGCTCGTCCTCCCACCTGCGGCCGTTCAGGTATGTACTGGCAAACGGGATAAACTGACCGCCGTCCTTCGCCCAGTCTGCCGACCTCGTTTGCCACTCCAACGCTGCAAGAATTTGGTCAAGCAGGGCTTGGTCTGGCCTGAGCTTGTCAAATGCTTTTTGTGCCTTGGCCTTATCCTGCTTCTTGGGGTACGCTTTCCAAAATTGCGCAAATGCGCATGTGTATTCATTCTTATTAGTCTTTTTATTATTATGTGTCGCGTTTTCACGACGGGTCCCGTTGTGTTTTTGCAACGGGTCTGTTGCGTTTTCACTACTGCCCGTTGCATTTTCACAACTGGTGGTAGCGTTTTCGCAACAGGGTATCAAAACTCGTCCATTATTCCCCGGTTTGCGGTACTCCGTTCGCACATACCCAGCCGAAATCAGTTCTTTGATAGCCGCTATAACTCGCGTCCGGTCTTTCCGATATTCGTTTGCGAAAAATGTGTTACTCGCCCAACATTCACCAGAATCGCTTGCGAGTGCTGCTATGTCGCCATAAAGCAGCCGTGCCAGTAGTGATAGGCTGCTATCCGTGCGCACCTGCGCAGGAATAATTGTGTAGTAGTCTGACAAGTGCGCTCACCGCCTTACAGCCGCATTTGTCCGGTCATTCCGTCCAGTGCATCCAGTGCGCTTTCCATAGAGCGGCGGGTATTCTTGGCACGGTTCGACAAGGTGCGGATAAACTCCCTGATCTCTGTCTCGTTGGCGGGCAAAAAATAGCCGCCGCCCTCTGTACAGGTGGATAGGATAACCGCGCCTGCCTGCCGCTCCCGCTCGATCGCTTTTTGAAGCTCGCGCACAGTGTCAAAGCCGAGTATTTCAGCAAGCGTCTTGCTGGGGATGGCGTTCTCCTTGCCCGTAGGAAGATAGTCTGTAATCTTCAAATTACACCACCCGCCTTTCGTTGATGCGCCGGATGCCCTGCGCCTGTTCGGGCTTGCCCTCTGGCGGCCTCTCCAAGTAGTTAATAAGCGCATCCAGATTGACCAGACGGCGGTTTCCGTTACCGACTGGAACGGACGGCACAGCGCCGGTATGTATCAGGCGGCGTATTAGCTTTAAGCTGACCTGCGTTTCAGGATCAGCTTTGCGCAATTCCTCCAAAGCCTGTGCGGGAAATCTCATGCGTGCGGGCATTAGATCGCCTCCTTGTGTTGTATATCGATAATATCACCAACTGAGCAATCTAAATATTCACATAACGCAACCAACACTCGAAACGAGATAGATGCGCCTTTCCCGTAGTATAGATTGGTTAGTGTTGTTCGGGAAATGCCAGTAGCGCGAGAAATATCGCTGATTTTAAGGCGACGTTCACCTAACAACGCAGCGAATCGGTTTTTTACAATCACGTTCATTGTCTATACCTCCATATAAAATGTTCAGATGTTTGTTCATTTAATTATAATAATCCATTCGATTATTGTCAAGCCTTATTGACATAATGAACAGAGTATTGTACAATTTTTTTGAGGAGGGAAAATATGATTATTTGCAATTTGGCTATCCTGCTTGCTGAGCGAAAACTAAAAATTTCCAAAGTTTCTGCGGATACCGGTGTTTCGCGAACCACTTTGACCGCGCTTTACTACAATTCAGGAAAGGGTGTTCAATTTGACACTGCAAATTCGTTATGCATTTACCTTTCTGTAAGCATGAGTGACCTATTCACCGTTGTACCCATTGATTTTTCTGTCGATAGCTGTTCAATTTCTCTGAAACTACCGTGGGAAGGCGATGGAAAGCATCTTGTCGCTTTCACACTAAAGGTCGTCGATAAAAAGCGAACTGAGTTTCCGCATATATTAGGCGTAATTGATAAGACTGGCGAAGTTACATTTGACACAGAACAAAATGCAAATTCGTCGGAGGAAAATCAATTTCTTTCAAATGCACTAAATAAACTGCCACGCGCTGGCCGTGATCTGTTGAACAGTATGTTAGCGTCAGCCCTTGAGGCAGAAATAAAATCTAATGAAGAATTTAAGCAAGAATTTTCAAATATATTTTTGATCGATTTTAAATTTCCACAACAATTTGAAAATTCTTCTGACAATGGCTTTACAAGCTCTTTTTTATGATGATGGTGATTAAATGGCTACTATCCAACAACGCGGCAACACCTATAAAATCGTTGTATCCTGCGGCTACAATCTGAACGGCAAGCAGATACGCCGCACGATGACATGGGCACCCGAGCAGGGCATGACAGCACGGCAGATAAAAAAAGAACTCGACCGGCAGGCAGTTCTATTTGAAGAAAAGTGCCGTACTGGTCAAGTCTTGGACGGGAATATTAAGTTTGCTGACTTTGCGGAAAAGTGGTTCGGGGACTATGCGGAGAAGCAGCTTAGGCCTACCACGGTCGCCGGATACCGACACTTTATCAAGCGGGTGCTGCCTGCAATCGGTCATATCCGCATGGACAAACTGCGGCCGCATCACTTTATGGCGTTCTATGACAACCTTGCAGAAAGCGGAATACGCGAGGATACGCTATATCGCTGCAAATTGGATTTCAAAACATTCTTGCAGAAAGAGCATATCACCGCTGTACAGTTAGCAGAAAAGGCGGGCATAGGTGTGCGCACGCTTTACGCATTAAACCGCGGTCAAAAGGTCAAAGCAGAGACCGCACAGAAAATAGATGCAGCTTTAAACTGTGCGCAATCCATCTTTGAGCCGGTCAACGGCGACAAGCAATTGACCGGTAACACGGTCGCGCACTATCACAAAATGCTGTCCTCCATGATGTCAACGGCGGTTAAGTGGCAAATCATCTATGATAACCCATGCGCGCGTGTAGACCCGCCCAAGATCGAGCGCAAAGAAGCTGCCTACCTTGACGAGATTCAAGCGCAACGCCTTCTTGATCTACTCGATAACGAGCCGATAACATACCGCACCATGATAACCCTGCTTCTGCATACCGGCCTGCGGCGCGGTGAATTGTGCGGGCTGGAATGGGGAGATATTGACCTTGAACGAGGTTTACTCGATGTGCAGCGCAGTTCCTTATATTTGCCGGAAAAAGGTGTGTTCATGGACGATACAAAGAATAACAGTTCTAAGCGCGTTCTCAAACTTACGCCGGATGCTTTGGTAATGCTCAGGCAATATAAGGCGTGGCAAGGCCGTGAACGTCTCCGTATTGGCGACCAATGGGCAGAAGAGTGGGGCGATCATCCACGCTTATTTACTACATGGAACGGGAAGCCGCTACATCCAGCCACAGTAACAGGGTGGTTCCACGACTTTATTGATCGGAGCGATTTGCCGCCCGTCTCAATCCATAGCTTGAGACATACAAATGCAACCCTACTGATTGCGGCAGGTACAAACGTCCGTACTGTGTCGGCACACCTTGGACACTCGCAAACATCTACCACAATGAACATTTACTCTCACAGTATCAAATCAGCGGAAGCAGCAGCGGCGGAAGCGCTGCAAAGTGTGCTGACCCGCTCGAAAAAACGGGCATAGAAAAAGGGCGCTCCCATCAACGGGAACGCCTGATTTTTAACCCATAAACACCAAATAAACACCAACACCGTTTTTGCAAAAAGCAAAAATCCGCAAAAAGTTATAAAAAGACCGCCAATTCTTACAAATCAGCGGTCTTAAATGGTCCGAGTGACAGGACTTGAACCTGCGGCCTCTTGACCCCCAGTCAAGCACGCTACCAACTGCGCTACACCCGGATATTTTGGCAAGGCGCTAAACCTTGCCAAAATAGAATATCAAATTTCCATCCTGTTGTCAAGGGCTTTCCACATTTTGCACGCAAACTTTTCTCTTAAAGCGTGACTTTATGGAACGTTTTTTTACCCTTTTTGATAATGCACTCCTGTTCAAAGGCACTTTTTTCGAGCATCTGCCTGAAATCCTCGACCTTTTCACCGTTCACCGACACGCCGCCGCCCTGCACGAGCTTGCGCGCCTCTCCATTCGAGCCTGCAAGGCCACACTTGACGAGCAGCGTCAGCACGCCGATCCGGCCGTTCTCAAAGTCCCTATCCGTCAGCACGGTGGTCGGCATATTTTCACTCGTGCCGCCGCCGACAAAAATGCTTTTTGCTGCTTCCATCGCCTTGTCGGCCTCTTCCTTGCCATGCACCAGCTCGGTCAACTCATACGCAAGGATCTCTTTCGCCCTGTTGAGCTGCGCGCCCTCCCAGCGGTCCATCTCCTCGATCTGATCCATAGGCAGGAACGTCAGCATACGAATGCACTTGAGTACATCCGCATCGTCCACGTTGCGCCAGTACTGGAAAAAGTCGTAGGGAGAGGTCTTATTGGGGTCGAGCCATACCGCGCCGGACGCGGTCTTGCCCATTTTCTTGCCCTCGGAATTGAGGAGCAGCGTAATCGTCATGGCATGCGCATCCTTGCCCAGCTTTCGGCGGATCAGCTCGGTGCCGCCCAGCATGTTCGACCACTGATCGTTGCCGCCGAACTGCATGTTGCAGCCGTAGTGCTGGAACAGATAGTAAAAGTCGTAGGACTGCATAATCATATAGTTGAATTCAAGGAAACTGAGCCCTTTTTCCATGCGCTGCTTGTAGCACTCCGCACGCAGCATATTGTTGACCGAAAAGCATGCGCCAACCTCGCGCAGCAGATCGATATAGTTCAGGCCGAGCAGCCAGTCCGCGTTGTTGACCATCTGCGCCTTGCCCTCGCCGAATTCGATAAAACGCTCCATCTGCTTTTTGAAGCAGTCGCAGTTGTGCTGGATGGTTTCAGGTGTCATCATCGAGCGCATGTCCGAGCGGCCGGAGGGGTCGCCGATATAACCTGTGCCGCCGCCGACCAGTGCGATCGGCTTGTTGCCAGCCATCTGCAGACGCTTCATCAGACACAGCGCCATAAAATGCCCGACGTGCAGGCTGTCCGCCGTAGGGTCGAAGCCGATGTAAAACGTCGCCTTGCCCTCGTTGATCATTTTACTGATCTCTTCCTCATTGGTCACCTGGGCGATGAGGCCGCGCGCCTTGAGCTCTTCATATAAAGTCATGGATGTTTTTCGTCCTTTCTGAGATAATATCACCGCGCAACATCTGCCGTTTGTCAGGGCGCGCGCTCCTTCAGGTTCTCATGAATAATGACCACTGCAATTTCTATCCTCTCTGATATTCCGCCGCTTTCTGCAAAAGCTCCCTCGCGTTCTGCAGCGACAGCTCTGTGATGGTTTCGCCCGACAGCATGCGCGCGATCTCACGGGCGCGCGACGGTTCATCCATGGGCTGCACATCGGTATAGCTTCTTTCCCCACGCACGGATTTGGAAATCAGCAGGTGATGATCCCCCATCGCCGCGATCTGCGGCAGGTGGGTAACGCAAAGCGTCTGCTTCTGCCGCCCGATATCGGACAGCTTGTACGCGATCTGCTGCGCCGCATGGCCTGAAACGCCGGTATCGATCTCGTCAAAAATCAGCATACCAACATCCTCACCCGCCGTCAAGACGTTTTTGAGCGCCAGCATAATCCGGCTCAGTTCGCCGCCCGACGCGACCTTGGACAGCGGCTTTTCCGGCTCGCCGGGGTTGACCGATATCTCAAACGTCACCGTGTCGAACCCGTGCGCGGAGAGCTTGGCTCCCGTATGCACCGCGATGCGCAGCCTCACCTTTTCCATATCGAGCGCCGCCAGCTCGCGGACGATCTCCGCCTCCAGCCGCTTTGCTGCGGCGCGGCGCGCCTCGCCCAGCCGGGCGGCGAGCGCCTTTGCTTCCGCCAGTTCTTCCTTGTACTGCGCGCGCAGCCCCTCGCGCCGGTTGTCCGAATCCTGCAACGTTTCCAGCTCCACCGCAATCCGGTCGCGGTATGCCAGCACCTCAGCAACCGTACCGCCGTATTTCTGTTTCAGGCGATAGATCAGGTCGAGCCGCTGCTCCACCCATTCCCGTTCCGTCGGTGAAAAATCAAGGGTATCGCTTCGTCCGGAAACGCTGTCGCGCAGGTCCGCCGCGAGCAGCCGCACCTCCTCCGCCTGTTCGGCCAGCCCGTCGAACGCCCCCGACACCTCGCGCAGGCCGGCAAGCGCCCCCGCCGCCTGGTCGAGCAGCGCGCACGCGCCGCCGGCGTCGTCATCTCCGTTCAGGGCGCGCCGCGCCTGCTCCAGCGCGCCCGCAATTTTCCCCGCATGGTCGAAATACGCCTTGCGCTGCGCGAGCGTCTCCTCCTCGTCCGGCCGGAGCGCGGCCTGCTCGATTTCCTCCTTGTGGAACGTGAGCATATCGATGCGCTGCAGGCGCTCCTGCTCGCCGGTCTCCAACGCAGTGATCTCGCGCCGCAGCGCAAGCAGCGCCTGATACCGCGGGCGGTATTGATCCAGCAGGGCGCCGTTCCCCGCATACCCGTCCAGATAATCGATGTGATACTGCTCGTCCAGCAGCTTCTGGCCGTCGTTCTGCCCGTGAATATCGATCAGGTACGGCGCGAGCTGGCGCAGCACCGCAGCCGCGACCGGCTTCATGTTCACCCTGCAGGTGCTTTTCCCGTCCGCTGTCAACTGGCGCTGGATATGCAGCGTATCCGGCTCCTCGCCGGTCAGGGCAAGCTCGTCCAGCAGTCCGTGCAGCGCCGGCGACAGGCCGGTAAACACGGCGCTGACAAAGCCCTTCTGCGCACCGGTGCGCACCAGGTCGCGGCTGACGCGCCGGCCGAGCACCGCGCCGATCGAATCGATCACGATCGACTTGCCCGCGCCAGTCTCGCCGGACAGCACGGTCAGCCCGTCCTCCAGCTCAATATCCGCCTGCTCGATAACCGCTATATTCTCAATGTGGAGCAACTGCAGCATCGCCGCTTCCCTCCGTCACTTCAGGATGTCATGCGCCTGCCGGCAGAACCGGTCGGCGCTGTCGTTGTCGCGCATGACAACGAACACCGTGTCGTCGCCGCCGAGCGTGCCGATCACATCCGAGGCGCGCATCGCGTCGATCGCCATGGCTGCCGCCTGCCCCAGGCCGGGCAGCGTCTTAATAACCACCATATTCTGCGCCGCGTTGATCTCGGTCACACATTCGCGGAAAATGTTGCGTAGCCGGGTTGTAAAGCTGTCCGCCGCGCCGGCGGCCGCGGCCGAATACTTGTATTTCCCCGTTTCCGCGGACAGGGTCTTGATCAGACGCAACTCCTTGATATCGCGGGACACGGTGGCCTGTGTCGTGCTGTAACCCAATGCGCGCAAGTGGTCGGTCAGCTCCTCCTGCGTCTCAATATCGAACCGGTCGATCAGGTCAAGTATTTTCGCCTGTCTTTGAAACTTCATGCTCCGCGCCTCCCTCTTCAGAATTCAGAGTTTTTGCTGCAATATCTTGTAAAAGCTGTCTCCCTTGAGCCGCACCAGCCGGCTGCGCAGCGCGGAGCGCGTGATCTCCACCACATCGTCCGGCCGGATGGCGAAGCCCTGTCCGCCGTCGACCGAAAGGAACACCTCGCTGCCGCCCTCGCATGCTGCGCGGATGGAGATACGGCGTTCGGGCGCGAATACAAACGACTTGGCCGCCAGCGCGTGGGCGCAGATCGGAATGACCGCCATATTCTCCGCGCTCGGTTCGATCACCGGCCCGCCTGCGGACAGGCCGTACGCGGTCGAGCCGGTCGGCGTAGCCACGATCACACCGTCCCCGCTGAAGCCGGTAACGTCCTCCTCATCCGCCGCAATGCGCACCCGAACCACCCGAAACGCGGTTCCCTTGGCGACCACGATGTCGTTGAGCGCATCGTCCTCATACACCGCGCGGCCGCCGCGGCGCACCACGGCGTGCAGCATCATGCGGCTGTCAATCGAATACTCGCCCGTGAAAAGCTTTTCCATCCGGCCCAGCTCGTCCGGCTCCAGTTCGGTCATGAACCCGATATGGCCGACGTTGACGCCCAGGAGTGGCAGCTCCTGCTGCGCCGCGGCGCGCGCCAAGCGCAGCATGGTGCCGTCACCGCCCAGAACGACCGCCAGCTCCGCAAGCCGGACGCCCGCATCCGTTTCAACGTATTCCACATCGTCCAGCCCCAGTGGCGCCGACCGCATCTGGAGCGGCAGCATCAGGTGGACGCCGTCGCGCCGGAGCTGTCCACAGACCTTGGGCAGCAGGACGTGCGCCCCCTCCTTGCGCATATTGGGATAGATGAAAAAACTTTTCATGATCGTATCAGCCATCCAATTCCGCATGCGCCTGGCGCACGACTTCCTTCAGATCGGGTACGCTTTCCACACCCCGCTTCGCCAGATACCCCAAAAACTCGATGTTCCCTTCCGGCCCCTTGATCGGGGAAAACGTCACATCCTGCACCGCAAAGCCCGCTTCGCGCGCGTTTTCCACAAACCGTTCCAGCACCTCAAGATGGATCTCCGGCTCGCGCACAACGCCCTTTTTCCCGACCTTGCCCCGCCCTGCCTCGAACTGCGGCTTGATCAGGCAGGCGACGCGCCCGTCCTCTGTCAGCAGGCTGGCGACCACGGGCAGGACCAGCTTCAGAGAAATGAACGAAACGTCGATCACACAGAGCGCCGGAGACTCCTCCAGCATGTCCGGCGTGACATATCGAATATTCGTCCGCTCCATACATTTAACGCGCGGGTCCTGCCGCAGGCTCCAAGCCAGTTGGCCATAGCCCACGTCGATCGAATACACCTTGGCGGCCCCGCGCCGCAGCAAGCAGTCGGTGAAGCCGCCGGTCGACGCGCCCACGTCCATCACGGTCAGCCCCGCCGGATCGATTTGAAAATGCGCCAGTGCCTTTTCAATCTTTTTCCCGCCGCGCGACACGAATGCGTTCTCATTGCCGCGCACCTCAAGCACGGCGTTTTCGTCCACCATGTCGCCCGCCTTGCCGGCCTTTTGGCCCGCGATATAGACGATGCCCTCCATGACCGCCGTTTTTGCACGCTCGCGCGAGGGGAAAAGCCCCTTTTCAAACAGCAGTACGTCCAGTCGTTTCTTAGCCAAGCCCGTTCCCCCCTGCTTTCCGCTTTTCCGTTATATAGTCCGCCACGCTCTCCGCGTCGATGCCGCAGACGCGGTAAATATCAGACACGCTTCCATGCGGCAGAAAGCGGTCGCCCGTGTTGAGCAGATCCAGCCGCCCTCTGTGGATCTGCGCCATCGTTTCCCCAAGGCCGCCGCTCTGCACAACGTCCTCCAGCACGACGCACCAGTCCGCCTGTTCGGAGATGCGGCCAAGCTGCTCCTTGAGCGCCCCGTCGATCCGATTGACCTTCCATACCTGCGTGCGGAGCCCACGTTCCTCCAGCAGCCGCGCCGCCGCCAACGCCTCGTTCACCAGAATGCCGTGGGTCAGCAGTACGGCATCCGGCCGCTCCGCCTCGCGCACGCACGCCGCCGGCTCCGCCGACGTATCCCTCTGGAACGCACCCTCCGCGCCGCGCGGGTAGCGGATGGCGACCGGTCCTTCCTCATGGTAGAGCGCGTCCGAAAGCATGCTGCGCAGCTCGGCGAAATTCGAGGGACAGAATATCTTCATCCCCGGGATGGCCCGCAGGAACGCGACATCCAGCACGCCGTTATGAGTCGCGCCATCCGCGCCCACAATGCCCGCGCGGTCCACACAGAACACCACATGCAGGCCGGAGATGGCCACGTCGTGAATCAACTGGTCATACGCGCGCTGCAGGAACGTGGAGTATATCGCAACGACCGGCAGCAGCCCCTGCGCCGACATGCCGGCCGCCATCGCCGCTGCATGCTCCTCCGCAATGCCGACGTCGAAAAAGCGAGTCGGAAACCGGAACGCGAATGGTCCCAGACCAGTACCCGAAGGCATTGCCGCCGTGATCGCGCAGATGCGTCCGTCCTTTTCCGCAAAGGAGCAAAGCTCCTTTCCGAAAAAAGTGGAAAAATCCATTTCCCCGGCCGCTTCGAAGCGGCCGGTCAGCGGGTCAAAGCTGGAAACGCCGTGATATTTTTCCGGCTCCTGCTCGCTCGGCGCGTAGCCGCGCCCCTTTTGCGTCATTACATGCAGCAGCACGGGTTTTTTCATTTTTTTCGCCTGTGCGAGCAGCTCGCACACGCTTTTCAGATCGTGTCCGTCCACCGGACCGAGATAGGTAAACCCCATCTGTTCAAACAGCGAGGTGGGCAGCACAAAGCGTTTGACGCGCGCCTTCGCGCGCGAAATCGCCCGCGACACCGCCGCGCCGCCCGGAATCCGCGCCAGCCGTTCTTTCACACGGGCCTTGGCGTGCAGGTACCGCGGGCTGACGCGCAGACGCGACAAATGTCGGCTAAGCCCGCCGACATTCTGCGCAATGGACATATTGTTATCGTTGAGCACTACCAGCAGCGGCTCGCCCGACGTTCCGGCGCTGTTAAGCGCTTCGTACGCCATACCGCCGGTCATCGCGCCGTCGCCGATCACCGCGACCACATGGTACTTCTGGTTTCTGATTGTGCGCGCGTGCGCCATGCCGAGCGCGACAGAAACCGAGTTGGAGGCGTGTCCGGTCACACAGGGGTCGGTATCGCTTTCCTCCGGCCGCATAAAGCCGCTGAGCCCGCCGTACTGCCGCAGGGTACCAAAACGGTCCCGCCGGCCGGTCAGTATCTTATGGACGTAGCTCTGGTGGCCCACATCATAGATGATACGGTCGCGCGAGGAATCAAACTCGCGCTCCAGCGCCACCGCCAGCTCGACCACGCCCAGATTGGACGCAAGATGCCCGCCCGTTTTGGAAACCGAGTCCACAATGAATTCCCGCAGGGAGGCGCAGAGCACGCTCAGCGAGTCATAGGAAAGCCCGCGCAGATCGGCTGGGCCTGTGATGGTATCTAAAATTCCGTATCGCTTCATCCATCCTTCTCCCATTGTGAAGGTCTTATGATTTCTTGCTGTCGAATGAAACCGGCAGCAGCGACAGCACACGGCCGCAAAGCGCCAGCACCTTGCTGCTGAACGCAATCGCGACACCCTTGCCCGCCGCCTTGCCGCCGATCGTCATGGCGGAGATCATGCCGGTAACCAGCAGGGAGACCGCCACGACCATTGCCGCATGCATCCCCACGGTGATATTGGCTACGATCAACGCGCCGGTCGCGCCTGAAATGATGCCGCAGATATCGCCAACCACGTCGTTGCAGATGCTCGACACCTTTTCCGCGTTGCGCGACATCCAAACCGCCTCCCGCGCGCCCCGCACCTTGTGCGCGGCCATGGAATGAAATTCCTTTTCGGTCGCCGAGGTTGCGGCAACGCCGATCATATCAAACAGAATGCCCAGCGCGATGAACAAAAACAGCACAGCAAACGACAAAACCGTATTCGCATTGCTGAGCGCTTCGTTCGACACGTAGGACATCACCACGGACAGCAGGAAGCTGGCGCAGGTGATCGTCGCCACCCAGCGCGTATTGATCAGCCGCGGCTTCTGCTGCGGCTGCGCTTTTTTCTTCTGTTTATCGGACGCTTCCAATCCCACTACTCCTTAATTAAAAAGCCGGTTCCGGCTTGCAACTTGTTTGATAAAAGTGGCGGCAGATCGAGTAAATCTTGCGGCTTGAGGTTCGGTTGGCTTTCCCCGCGGACTGCCACGCGTCGCCGTCGTGGGGGTTTCCCATTAAAGTCCGTGCCGGGATGTTGCCATCACCGGGACCGAATTGCCACTGAGTCCGCACTGCAATCCTCGATCTGCCTCTTTGCGAACAGCCTAGGTGATTTCCACTGCAGGCAACACGATTCTTAGCCTCTTTTGCAGACATGGTTTCAACCGTCAATTCCCGCGGCGTTCCTGGCCGGGAAACCGCGGGCGGATACGCTATCCACCATGGCCACGCAAGGCAGGCTACACTGCACACAGCGTTTTGCTTGTGTGCGCCGCCCATTTTCCCGCCCCCAAAAGGGGGCGGGCGGGAGAACACGCACAGTCACGCCGCACCGCAATACAGGTTTCATCCTGCACCGTAGAACATCCATCAATCAAAGCGATGCTATAGGTGTCCCACGCATACAGGTCTCCACGGCGAGAGGGTCGGTACTTCATGCCATTGAAGCGCGCCCGCAAGCCTTAACCTCCAGCATCCACCCCAAACTGGGCGTAAGAAGCAAACACCAGAGACTTCATCGATATGCCCTTCTACGGATTTTTAGGCCCGTCCTGGGAATCGTATGCGCTGACTAGGATACTGCGCCACTTATTTGTTATTTTAACACATACACAGCTCTTATTCAAGAAAACCGCATAAAAATTCACATTTAGTTTGCCCTGCCCGTCAGGCTTCGCGCAAGCTCGGTCAAAAAGCCGTTCCCCGGAAGCCCGTCGAGCGCCGCCACCGCTTCCCCGGTCAGCCGGTCCGCGAGCGCGCGGCACGCCTCCAGCCCAAGCAGAGCGGGAAAGGTCGATTTTTCATCCCGCGCGTCCTTGCCGGTCGTTTTACCGAGCGTCCGCGCATCACCCTCGATATCCAGGATATCGTCCTGAATCTGGAACGCCAGCCCGAGCTTTTCGCCGTATTCGCGCGCCGCTTCCAGCGTGCGCGCGTCGGTGCAGCCCGCCGCCGTGCAGCCCAGCTCGCACGCGGCGCGCAGCAGGCACCCTGTCTTGAGGCTTTGCAGCAGGTTCAGCGCGTCGAGCGATATCCGGCGGTGCTCCGCCCCCAGGTCGAGCACCTGTCCCGCAATCATGCCATTCATACCCGCCTCGCGTCCCAGAATGCGCACGCACCGCAACACGGCTTCCGCGTCAAGCCCCTTCGCGGCGGCGGCGGTTTCAAACGCAGCGGTCAGCAGCCCGTCGCCCGCAAGGACGGCGGTTGCCTCGTCAAACGCCTTATGGCAGGTCGGACGCCCGCGGCGCAGGTCGTCGTCATCCATGCAGGGCAGATCGTCGTGGATGAGCGAATAGGTGTGGATCATCTCAAGCGCGCAGGCAAACGGCATCGCCTTGTCCGCTTCTCCGCCGCACAAGCGGCAGAATGCCAGCACGATCACCGGCCGCAGGCGCTTGCCGCCCGCCAGCGCCGAATATTTCGCGGCCTCAAAAATACGGTCGTAGCCCTCGCCCGTTTCGCGGGAAAGGTATTGCGCCAGCGCGGCTTCGATCTGCGCGACATCCGCCTTCATCTGTTCGGAAAACGTCATTTTGCCGCCTCCTCCGCGTCAAAGGGCTGTTCGGTCAGTTCGCCCTGCGCGGTTTCCTGCATCACGGTCACTTTCTGTTCCGCCTTGTCCAGCAGCCTGCCCAGCGCGGCGGACAGCTTCGTCCCCTCCTCGAACAGCTTCATACTCTCGTTCAGCGGCGCCTCGCCCTTTTCCAGCAGGCGGACGATCTCCTCCAGCCGTTCCATCTGGTTTTCAAACGTTTTTTCAGCCATGCTATGATTCCTCCCTGATATCGGTCACGCGGCAGTCCGCCGCGCCTTTGGCAAACCGGATACGCAGCGTATCGCCTGCTTTGAGCGTGCGCGCGTCGCTGACGACCGCGCCGCGCGCCCCTTTCGTCGCGACCGCATAGCCGCGCGCCAGCACGCGCAGCGGGCTGATCGCGTCGAGCGTCGCCACAGCTTGCGTAAAGCGCAGGCGCCGCCTGTGCAGGCCGCCCTGTCCCGCCGTGGCCAAGCGCTGCCGCAGCACGGCCAGCTTCTGCGACTCGCGTCCCAGGCGCGCGGGCAGCGCGGCGCCCAGCCGGTCGGCCATCTGGTCGAGCAGCAGGCGCTTTTCCGCGATATAGTGCGCGGGGGTGCGCAGCGCGAGCCGCTCCTGCAGCCCCGCCAGGCGCTGCCCCTTTGCCTGCAGCAGCTTATGCGCAGCCGTATGCAGCCGCGTATGCAGCGCGCGGACCGAAAGCGCATACTCTGTCCGGTCGGGGACCGCAAGCTCGGCCGCGCCCGATGGCGTCGGCGCGCGCAGGTCGGCCACGAAGTCCGCGATCGTCACGTCCGGCTCGTGGCCGACCGCCGAGATCACAGGTATTTCCGAGGAAAAGATCGCCCGCGCGACGACCTCTTCATTAAACGCCCACAGATCCTCCATCGAACCGCCGCCACGGCCGCACAGGATAACGTCGGCCTCCCCCACCGCGTTGGCAAGCCCAAGCGCGCGGGCGATGCTTTCCGCCGCGCCCTGCCCCTGCACCTGCGCGGGATAGAGCGTGACCTTGGCGAGCGGCCAGCGCCGTCCCAGAATGCGGATCATATCGCGCACAGCCGCACCGGTCGGAGAGGTAACCAGCGCAATGTGCCGCGGGCAGGACGGAATGGGCTTTTTACGGCTCTCGTCAAACAGCCCTTCCGCATACAGCTTGTTTTTCAGCTGCTCAAAGGCCAGATTCAGCGCACCCGCCCCGTCCGGTATGACCTCGGAAAGATAGAGCTGCACCGCGCCCGTGCGCGGGAACGAGCTGACACGCGCCCGCACAATGACCTTCATCCCGTTCTGCAGGCGGAACTTGAGCCGCGCCGCGTCCGACCGGAACAGCACCGCGTTGATGGATGCGCCCTCGTCCTTGAGCGTCAGGTAATGATGGCCGGAGGAATGCGCTTTATAGTTGGAGATCTCGCCCTGCACCAGCAGGCTGCGGTAGCCGGGTACCGCGTCGAGCAGTTCCTTGATCTCGTTGTTCAGTTGGGTTACGGAATAGATGGTGCTCACGTTTTCATCCTTTCATACAGCCGCGAGGCGAGTACGGCCGCGCCGACCGCGTTGTCGCCCGACAATGCCGGCTCAGCGAAATATACCGCGTCCCCGAACGCCTCCCGCATCCGCGCGCGGATGACCTCGCTCGCCATCACGCCGCCCGCGCACAAAATCGGGCCGCCGTACCGCCGCACCGCCTGGTCGGACGCTTTGACGACCGCGTTTGCGACCGTTTCCAGCGCAAAGCGCGCGAGCTGCGCAGGCTCCGCAGCCTTTTGCCTATTTTCCACCTGGTTCTGCATACCGGAAAGGGAAAAGCGGCTATCCGCCACCTTTGGCGCAAAACCCTTTTCCGGCCGCGCCTGCAGCGCCAGCTTGTCCAGCGCCGCACCCGACGGGAATGGCAGGCCGAGCAGCGCGCCGGTCCGGTCGATGAACTGGCCAGCGGCAAGGTCAGTCGTGCCGCCGACGCAGGTGCAGCCCGGCAGTCCATCCTCCCCCTGCCGCACCAGCAGCAGCTCGCTCGTCCCGCCGGACAGGTGCCACGCAAGCAGGCTCCCATCCAACAGGTCGAGCCTGCCCGCGCTCAGCGCGGCCGCCGCGATATGCCCCTGCTGATGCGAGACTGCAAAAAGCGGCACAGATAGCAAATGCGCCGCGCTGCGCGCGACGCTCTCCCCCGCCAGAAAGCAGGGCATATACGAGCCCTCGACCGCGCGCGGGCGGGTGCTCACGCCGATGGCGCGCACTTCTCCTGACGGCAGGGACCCGATCTTCTCATGCAGACGCACGGTATGCTGGAACAGCGCGTCCGACTGACGCAGGCCGATCGCGCCCTCCGGCACGGACAGCAGACCGCCCTCGTTGCGCCACGCGCCCGACGACGCATCATAAACCGCCGCCGAGGTGCGGTAATTCGAGGTGTCGATCCCTAGGAAGCGCTCAGGCATCGGCCGTCTCCAGCGCCGCGGGCTTGTCCGGAAACTCCGCGCGCGCCACCGAGCCGAGTACGCCGTTGACGAACGCGGCCGCTTCGTCCGTATCGTACACCTTCGCCAGCTCGACCGCCTCGTTGATCGCCGCGCCGACCGGCACATCGTCCACATAGCGCATCTCATAGATCGCCAGGCGCAGCACCGCTGAGGTCATGCGCGACAGGCGGTTCAGCTTCCATCCCTTGGAATAGGCTTCGATCGTGCGGTCCAGCTCCTCCAGACTGCCGGCAACGCCCTTGACCACCGACCGGATGTACTGCGTCTGCTGGTCGGACAGCTTGCCCGCATACAGCGCGATATCCCCGCTGATCGAGGCCATGATGCTCTCGTCCAGGCGGTTGTTCAGATTTTCATCCTCAAACTGCTGAAACCCCATCTCAAAAATCAGATGCAGGGCAATCTCTCTCGCTTTTGTTCTGCTCACGGCGGCAAGCTCCTCCTATATTTCTGAATACGACCTATTTTATCCTATTTTCGCCAAAATTTCAAGCCGATATTCCATGAAAAGCGGGAGGATTTGGCAAAACAAAAGCGGCATGGCCGCCGCCATGCCGCTCTCCCTATCCGTTTCAGCCCTGCTCCTGTCCGGCCGCCGGCTCCTCCGCCGCCGGCGCGGGCGCGAACGTCACGCCGCCGACGTGGATATTGACCTCGGTAACTTTGAGGCCGGTCATGGATTCCACCGAAGCTTTGACGTGCTGCTGCACCTGCTTTGCCACATCGCAGATGTTGTGGCCGAACAGCGCAAGGAAGCCAATCTCGATCCGGACCGTCCCTTCCTCGCCGATCTCGATGCGAACGCCCTTGGAAATGTTTTTCTTGCTCAAAAAGCTGACGATATCGCTTGTCAGGCTGGAATACAGTCCGCTTACGCCTTCCGTTTCCGAGGCTGCAAGCGCGGCGATCGAAGCGACAACGTCTTCAGAAATACGAATGCAGCCCTGGTCGTCCTCGGTTGACCAGTACTCCTTATGATCCGCCATACTGTTCACTCTCCTTTTTACGGATTATAACACAGTTTTGGCAAAAAAGAAAGAGAAAATACCGATCAGGCCGCCTCGACAATCTTGATCTGGCCGGCCGACATGCCGGTCTCGGAGATAATGATGTCCTTGATGACCGTAACGTCCTCGGCCTGCAGGCCGCCCTCCGGCGGCGCGACGACCGCGTTTACGCTGTCGTCCCCAATCATCACAACCGCATCCTCGTACCCTTTCGCGCGGATCAGGCTCTCGATGTTCGCCTCGGCCACGGAGTCCTCGGCCAGCGCGGAGATCTGTGCCGCCGCCTCGTCCTTCGCGGTCTGGTCGGCTTCCTCGCTCTCGCTCAGCTCCTTGAGCGTGCTGACCGCCTCATCCCTCGCCTGCTCGCGGGTCAGACGCGAGGCCGCGAAGTAATCCGTCCCGTCCGCCGCGCCTTGCGCGCTTGCCGCCGTGTCCTCCGGATCGGTCTGTTCCGCGACCAGCAGGTCCTCCGGCGCATCGATGTAGCTCCAGTTGAGGTAGACCGCAACGCAAAGCAGCAGCGCGATCACTCCGTATATTGCCCCGCGTTTCTTGATTTTTTTCATGACTGCTCGCCCTCCTGTACATGGTTATTATGTTTTATGTTCCCGCCGCCATTTTCAGAACCGTAACTTTGTCCGAGCCGATGCCGCATACGGTACCGACCGCCTGCGTCACTGCAAGGCGCACCTGCGCGTTGTCCGCGCCGTCGCACAGGACGACCGCGCCACGGAACGTCGGCAGCAGGCTTTTTACCGTCACCGGCTTTTCGCCGTAGCTTCCGTCTGATACAACGGTCAGATCGCTTTCATAGCTTTGTCCTGCGTCGCCGTTCCTCGTCTGGCGGGTGTTCACAGCATATACCGCCTCCTCGGTCTGGTCGAGCGACAGCATCAGTTCCACCCGCCCCACACCCTCGATCGCCGCAAGTTTTTCGTTCAGGTCCTGCTCAAACACGGCCAGGTCGAATCCCGCCGTCTCCGGCTGTCCGGTCTGCGCCGCGGCCTGCTCCTCCCCCCCGCCGAACCACCCACCGGAGGCAAGCAGTAGCATCCCCGCCAGCAGCACGATCAGGACCGCCCGATACCGGTGCGCCAGCGGCCGCAGCTTCTCCCCCAGGTCTTTCAGCCATGCCAGCTCTGGTTTTTTCATCTTGCAATCATCTCCTGCCTTTCCTCCGGCACCCCGCACTCCTCGGTCAGAATCGCGCGCAACTCTTCCAGGCGCGCCGCGTCCCGCCCGCCGTAATATACGGTCACGCGGTCCACCTGCAAAATCCCGTTTTCATCGTTTGCCATGGTCACATCGACCGTACAGTCGAAGCCCTCTTTTTGCGTGCGCTGCTCCACCATCTCCGCGATGCTGGCCGCGACCGTACTCATGGTGGTCTGGGTGTTTTGCTCCTGGATTGCAGCGATATCCTCCTGGGACGGCACGCCCCAGCCATCCCACGCGGCGGTGCGCAGGCCGGAGAGCGGCTGCAGCAGCGCCAGCAGCATCAGCAGACCCGCCGCAGCCTTGATGATCTCCCGCAGCGCCCCGCCGCCCACCATGCGCAGCGCAACCGCCGAGGCTACGCCCGCCAGTGTGACGCGCATCAAAATTGTCTGAAATAATTCGGTCATATCGGCTTCACCATCGCAACCACATATACCAGCTCCAAATACAAGATCAGGCAGCAGGTGCTGAGCATGCCGAGCAGCAGGCCGAAGCCCGTGCCTACCCCCTCCAAAAGCTGCCGCAGGCTGCCCGAGCACAGCGGCGACAGCACGGCCGCCCCCGCCTTATAGCACAGGTAGCTCGCGCCCGCGCGCAGGAACGGCACCAGGCAGATAGCCGTGACGCACAGCATCCCGAACACGCCGATCGAATTTTTGAGCAGCGACGCGCCGGACAGCACCGTCTCGGTCGCGTCCGAGATCACGCCCCCCACCACAGGCACCGCGCCCGACACGGCAAACTTCGCCGTTTTCAGCGCCATCCTGTCCACGCTGCCCGAAACGCTCCCCGCTATGGTAAGGTATGCGGTAAATAGCGTCAAAATGAGCTTGAGCGCACCCGAGGTCAGGCTCTTGATCCCGTCCGCGAGGCCGCGCAGCATGCCGTTGCCGGTCGCCGCGTCCACTGCGGTGATCGCAAGATACGCACAGGCCGCCGGCACCATCAGCGTATGGATCAGGCGGATAACAAGGTCGAACACCACCATCGTCGCCACCTGCAGCACGGTGGCGGTCGCGGCGCTGCCGCCGGCCGACAGCGCGGCCGCCAGCACCGGCTGCAGCGTGCCGGAAAACAGGCTGATCTGCTCCAGCGTATCGCGGCAGAGCGACAGCACGCCGGAAAAGTCCTGCAGCAACACGGCAGCGCAGCCGAGGGCGCCCGCCATATCGATCCATGCGTCCGCTTCGCCGCCCGCCGCCGCGGAAAAGCCGCGCGCCATCGCGGTGAGCAGGATCACGACCGCTACCCGCGCCAGGCTATGTACCGCGTTCTGCAGCGCGCTGCGGCTGTCCTCCGATACGTTGTCCAGCAGGCGCGCGAGCGAGCCTGCCAGCTCGTCGGCGGTTTCCGGCTGGATGCCGTCCAGATACCCCCGCCGCTCCTCCGGCACCGCGCCGAGAAGCGATTCCCCGCCCGTCTGCCCGATATCCACACCCGATGCCGCCGCTCCGGCGGATACGAGGCAGGCCAGGAGGACGAGCCATACAACGACCAGTTTTTTCATCCATCCGTTTCCTTTCATACCGTCCAGTCGGCCACCAGGCCCAGCACCTGCTCCAGCAGCGGCAGACACAGGGAAAGCGCAAGCACCGCGCCGGCAATCTCCAGCTTGGCGGCAAGCGCGGACTGCCCCGCATCCTTGCACAACGCGCTCATGACGCGCACCACAACCGCCACGCCCAATGCCTTGCACACCGGCAGATACAGGCTGCCCGTAATGCCGCCCTGCGTCAGCAGCGCGGAAAAGCGCTGCGCCGTGCCGCCGATCGTCTGGAACGCCTGCAGCAGGATCAGCACGCCCGCGGTCAGCGTCAGCAGGAAGGCAATGGCGGGCGCGTCCTTTTTCAGCACGAGCGAAAGCACCAGCGTCAGCAGCGCCAGCCCGCAGGCCGCGGTCAGCCCGTTCAAAAGCCGAACACGCTTTTCATCATCGAAAAGAGCTGGCTGATCTCCTGCACAATCAGCATCAGCACGACGATCAGCCCTGCGAGCGTGGTCATCAGCGCCTGCTCCTCCCGTCCGGAACGCGTCAGGAGCTGTCCAAGGACAGCCACCAGGATGCCAACGGCCGCGATCCGGAAAATCAGATCAACATCCATACTTCCCTCCGTTGTCAGATCAGCACCAAAACGACCAGTATCCCGAGCGCGATGCCGCAGGTGCGGTACAAATTCCCCTTGCTTTGCAGTTCCTCGGCCGCCGCCGCGCGCGCGGCGGACAGGCGCCGGCCAATCTGATCCAGCCCCGCCGCCTGTTCGACGGCGTCGTAGCGCCCCAGGTAGTTCGCGGCGTCGCAGAGGATATCGCATTCCGGCGCGCCGAGTCCAGCCTCCGCGCGGTTGTCCCGCAGATTGACGCGCCACAGATAGCTGAGCGAAAGCCCATTCTGCTCGCGCAAGCGGCGCTGAAGGCCGCCGAACACCAGCCGGACGGTCGGGTTTTCGTTTTCCGCCAGCGTCCCGATGATCTCAGGCAGCGGCGCGCGGCGGCAGGATATCTCGCTGCTGATCAGCGAGAGAGCCATCAGCATCGCGTCCGCCGCCGCAACCCGCTTTCGCAGGCCCTGGCGGGCAGACAATCCGAGCGCCGCGCAGGAGCCGAATATCATCACCGCACCTATCAGCTTGAGCATGTCCGTTCCTCCAATCGTTCCATGCGGTATTCCCGCTTTCCATCCCTCCGGCCGATCACGACCGCCCGCCTGAAAACGCCCAGTTCCAGCAGGGAGCGGTAAAGCGGCCTGCGCCGCAGGTCGTCCGTTCCCGCCGCGTGCGCGGTCGCGAGTACCGCCGTGCCGCAGTGCGCGCAAAGCGAAACCGCCTCCACATCCTCGGGCGCGGTGATCTCGTCGAACGCCAGCAGCGCGGGCGACATGGTTTTGAGCAGCATGAGCGCCGCCCGCTTTTTCGAGCAGTTTTCCAACACATCAGTACAGCGCCCGATCGCGAACTGCGGCACGCCGTCTGCCAGCGCCGCCACCTCGCCGCGCTCATCCGCCACAGCGACCGTATGCCCCTTGTCCGACACCGCGCGCACCCATTCCCGCAGCAGCGTGGTTTTCCCAAAGCCGGGTGGCGACAGCAGCAGCATGGATTGCGGCTCACCCTCCCCAACCCAGGGCGCGATCACGGCATCCACCCCCCAGGCCTGCCGCGCGATGCGCAGATTGACGGAGGACAGCCCGCGTATGCCGACGACCTTTCCGTTTTCCTCCGCTGCGGTGCCGCAGACACCCAGCCGGTGGCCACCCGTAAGCGTAACAAACCCGTTTTTCAAGCTTTCCGTATAGCTATGTACCGAATACCGCGCGGCGCGGCTGAGGATCTCCCGCAGCTCCTGCGCGGTAACGACGGCAAGCTCCAGCTCCCGCTCGCCGCGGGCCGTTTTGACCGCCGGCGGCCGTCCCGCCCGAAACCGCAGCTCCTCGACCTCCTCCTGCCCCTCCAGCGCCGCGAGCTGCGCCGCGCGAAGCGGCGGCAGGCATCCAGCCGCCTGCTGGTAGGCTTTGTCCTGTTTCACTTCCATATTGCATCACCTGTCCTACTCTATGAGCGCCGTCTGCGGAATATGACTGTCCGACGCCCTTGACCGCAATTCCTCATGAAACAAAACCGTAACAATTTTTGCATTGACAACCCGAGGCATCGGTAATATAATAAGTACAAATATTGCACAAAGCGATGACAGAGGAAAGTAGTTGTTCCAAGTGCGGCTTTCAGGGAGTGTCCGGCATGACTGGAAACGGACGCAGACGCCGGCACGATGAAGTTCCCTCTTAAGCTGCGGCGCTGAAAAAAACCTTGCAGTAGGCGCCGACGGACTCCTCCGTTACAGGGATAGGATATTTTGTGTATCCGAAAAAGTGCGGCATGGTTTCCATGCCGAATGTGGGTGGTACCGCGGAATGTTTGTCTTTCGTCCCTCTTTGTGGATGAAAGGCTTTTTTTATGCTTTTTCTCCGCCGGACAAACGCAATTCACCCCCAATATGACAAGGAGAGAAAACACATGATTATCATTATGAAGCAGGGTGCGACCCGCGAACACGTTGAAGAGCTTTCCAGGCACATCGAGCGTTGGAATGTCAAGGCCAACCCGATCTACGGCGCGGGTACGATCGTCATCGGTCTCGTCGGCGACACGGGCGCGGTGGATAAGGACGCGCTGCTGCGCGACCCCCAGGTGGAAAACATTATCAAGGTGCAGGAGCCATTCAAGCTGGCCAACCGCAAGTTCCATCCGGATAATTCCCAGGTCGAGATCGCGCCGGGCGTGGTCGTGGGCGGTAAAAAGCTGGTCGTGATGGCCGGCCCCTGCTCGGTCGAAAGCGAGGAGCAGATCATCGACGTGGCGCGCCATGTGCAAGCGGACGGCGCCGCCGTGCTGCGCGGCGGCGCGTGGAAGCCGCGCTCCTCCCCGTATTCGTTCCAGGGCCTCAAGGCTGAAGGCCTCGAACTGCTCCACAAGGCGCATGAGGCGACCGGCCTGCCGGTCGTGACCGAGATCACCAACCCCGCGCATATCGAGCTGTTCCTGGATAAATGCGACTGCTTCCAGGTGGGCGCGCGCAATATGCAGAACTTCGAGCTGCTCAAGGAGCTGGGCCAGACCAAAAAGCCCGTGCTGCTCAAGCGCGGCTTCGCCAATACGATGGAGGAATTCCTCATGTCCGCCGAATACATCATGGCAGGCGGCAACGAAAACGTTATCCTGTGCGAGCGCGGCATTCGCACCTACGAAACCTACACCCGCAACACGCTGGATATCTCCGCGGTGCCCGTACTCAAGCGCATGAGCCATCTGCCGGTCATCGTTGATCCGTCCCACGCGGGCGGCATCTACTGGATGGTTGAGCCACTGGCCAAGGCCGCGATCGCCGCGGGCGCGGACGGACTGATGATCGAGGTTCACAACGACCCCGCGCACGCCCTGTCAGACGGCGCGCAGTCGCTCACCTACGATTCGTTCCACGAAACCATGACCAATCTGCGCGCGGTGGCGCAGGCAGTGGGGCGCGAAATCTGATTTCGCTTGAAGCTGCCGTTTCCGGCGAGGGGGACGTGACGAGGTTTTGCCGCGGGCGCGTCCAAAGCGCGACTTCGCGCGCCGCATCGCTCGATTTCCCATCTTAAAAATGCGCCTGACGGCGCGGTACAAATGTGCAGTTTATCATCAAAGGAGTGCTTCAGTAGTGCAGACCCTAAGCCTGACGGGCACGAACGGCGTGTCCGATATCCATATTGAAACCGGCCTGCTCGGCCGCGCGGCGGCGGCCATGCTCGATGTTTTTTCCCCCAGCCGCGCGCATATCGTCACGGATTCGACGGTCGCGCCGCTGTATCTGGAAGCGCTGGAACGCCAATTTTCCTTTCCGGTCTCCCACACGGTCATCCCCGCGGGCGAGGAGTACAAGCGGCTGGCAACGGTCGAGACCGTCTATCATGACATGCTCGCCGCCGGCATGACCCGCAAGGATCTTGTTATCGCGCTTGGCGGCGGCGTGGTGGGCGATATCACCGGCTTCGCCGCCGCAACTTTCCTGCGCGGCCTAGCCCTGTGCCAGATTCCAACCACCCTGCTCGCGCAGGTGGATTCCTCGGTCGGCGGCAAGACCGGCGTAGACCTCGCGGAGGGTAAAAACCTGGTCGGCGCGTTTTACCAGCCGCGCCTGGTTCTGATCGATCCGGCGGTGCTTGTTACCCTGCCGGACGCGACCTTCGCTGACGGGATGGCCGAGGTGGTTAAATACGGCTATATCGCCAATAAGGGCATTCTGGACCTGGTTGCCTTGCCGGATTACAAGGCGCGCATCGGGGATATCATCTACGAATGCGTCAAGATCAAGCGCGACGTGGTCGCGATCGATGAGCACGATACCGGCCTGCGCATGATTCTGAACTTCGGCCATACGATCGGCCACGCGGCGGAGAAGCTCGGGCATTATACCGACCTGACCCACGGCAGGGCGGTCGCCATCGGTATGGTTGCGGCCATGCGGCTGAGCGCCCTGCTTGGCAATCAGGACCTGACCGCGCCGCTCACAAAGCTTTTGCAGCACATCGGGCTGCCGACCGCTCTGACCTATGACCGCGAGGCGATTTACACCGCCCTGCTGTCGGATAAAAAGAAGTTCGGCGCGACGGTCAATTTCATCTTGGTCCGCGAGGCGGGCCGCGCGGAGATCACCCCGATCGACGTGGAAACGCTGCACAAATACATTCTCAAACTGTAAGGAGGCAATGCCCAATGGGTTCCATTTGGGGAAACGCCATCAAACTATCGCTCTTCGGCGAATCGCACGGGGCCGGCATCGGCGTGGTGATCGACGGGTTTCCGTCTGGCGTCGCATATGACGAAGCCTTTATCCTGCGCGAGATGGAGCGCCGCGCCCCCGGGCGCAACAAGCAGTCCACCCAGCGCAGGGAGGCCGATCTGCCGCTTATCCAGTCCGGCGTCTACAACGGCAAAACCACCGGCACGCCTCTCTGCGCCCTTATCCAGAATACCAACCAGCGCTCGGGCGATTATGCCGCGCTGTCCGCGCAGCCCCGCCCGGGCCACGCGGACTATACCGGCATGGTGCGCTATCAGGGTTGCAACGACCCGCGCGGCGGCGGCCATTTTTCCGGCCGGCTGACCGCGCCGCTTGTGTTCGCGGGTGCGATGTGCAAGCTGTGGCTGAAAACGCAGGGCGTGACGGTCGGCTCCCATATCCAGTCCATCGCGCAGATTCAGGATATGCCGTTCGACGATGTGGATGTGTGTCCCGAGCAGCTTGACGCGCTGCGGGAGGCCGACTATCCGGTCAATAACCCGCGCGCGCTGGACGCCATGCTCGCCGCGATCGAGGATGCGCGCGAAGCGCAGGATTCGGTAGGCGGCGTGATCGAATGCGCGGCCACCGGCCTGCCCGCCGGACTTGGCAGCCCCATGCTGGATACGGTGGAGGGCCGCCTGTCCTCCCTGTTGTTCGGCGTACCCGCGGTCAAGGGCGTGGAGTTCGGCGCGGGCTTTGCCTTTGCCGCGCTGCGCGGTTCCCACGCAAACGACGCCATCTATCAGGAGGCAGGCACGGTCAAAACCGAAACCAATAACAACGGCGGTGTCAACGGCGGCATCACCAACGGCATGCCGCTCGTGTTCCGCGTGTGCATCAAGCCGACCCCTTCCATCTCTTCGTTACAGCAGACGCTCAATCTTCAGACCGGCCGGGTTGAGCCGCTTTCCATCCATGGGCGGCACGATCCCTGCATCGTCACGCGCGCCGCGCCCGTCGTCGAGGCGGCGTGCGCCGTCGCGCTGGCAGACCTGCTGCGGGAGGCGAACGGCTATGCGTGAATTACCCGCAATCCGCAGGGAGATCAACGAGGTGGATGAACAGATGCGCGCGCTGTTTCTCAAGCGCATGTCGCTCGCGCTTGAGGTGGCGCATGCCAAGGCCGAAACGAACGACAGCGTCTATAAGCCTGATCGGGAAGCGGAAATCATTGAACAGCGCACTGCGGGTATGGACGGGGAAATCCGGCTCAAATATACCGCGTTACTGCAAAGCATGATCCGCGCGAGCCGCGAATATCAATACAGCGAGCAGCTTCGGAAGGAGCCTGCGCGTTTCCCGTTCCATCCGGCGGGGTCCGCGCTCGACCCGAAAACCGTCTACTACCAGGGCGTACCGGGCGCATACCAGGAGCTGGCGGCGCGCGCGCTGTTCCCACAGTGCGAGCCGGTCAACGTGCCGACGTGGGAGCAGGTGTTCCGCTCCGTGCGCGACGGCACTGCGGATGTGGGCGTGGTTCCAGTCGAAAACACGACCGCCGGCACGGTCAGCGAGGTTTACGACCTGCTCCTGGAATACGGCCTGTGCATCAACCGCTCGTATATCCGGAAAATCTCGCATTGCCTGGCCGCAGTGCCGGGCGCGCGGCTTGCGGATATTCAAAGCGTATGCTCCCATCCGCACGCCCTGCCCCAATGCCACGCGTTTATTGCCGCGCATAATCTTGAAGCGATCGAAGTGGCCAATACCGCGATCGCGGCGCAGAATGTCCGCGATAAAGGCGACAGGCGGCTTGCCGCCATCTGCTCACGCGAAGCGGCCGAGCGGTACGGCCTGCACATTCTGGAGGAAGGCATCAACGACCTCAAGCACAACGAAACGCGCTTTATCGCAGTCAGCCGGATGCTTACCAGCCAGCCGGAGGACAACCGTATCGAAATCGCGTTCCACATCCCGAATGTCGCGGGCTCGCTCAACACCGTGCTGGATACGATTGCGCACTACGGCATCGACATGACCAGCATCTATTCCCGACCTCTGAAAGACAGCCCCTGGTGCTATGTGTTCTATCTGGATTTCACCGGCAATATGCGTGACCATGCTGTACAGTCCCTGCTATACCAGCTCCATGAGGAGCTTCCCTACATCAAGGTCATCGGCAGCTATCAGGTGTCCGATGCGACGGAGGAGTAAAAACAAATGCAAATCCAACCCTGCGGCCCGCTGCGCGGCGAGATTACCGTGCCGGGCGACAAATCCATTTCGCACCGCGCGGTCATGCTGGGCGCGCTGGCAAATGGCACGACCCACATCACCGGCTTTCTGATGGGCGAGGACTGCCTTTCCACCATCGACTGCTTCCGCAAAATGGGCGTGGAAATCGAGATCACGGACAGCGAGGTCATCGTGGAGGGCGTGGGCCTACACGGCCTGTGCGCGCCGGAGGAGACGCTGTACACCGGCAACTCCGGTACGACCACCCGTCTGCTGTGCGGCATCCTGGCCGGACAGCCGTTCACCGCCACCTTAAACGGTGACGCCTCCATCCAGAAGCGCCCGATGGGCCGCGTTATCAAGCCGCTGCGCGAGATGGGCGCGTCTATTGAAGGCAAAAACGACAATTACTGCCCGCTCACCCTGTATCCAAGCGAACTGTACGGCATCGAATACCGCCTGCCGGTCGCTTCCGCGCAGCTTAAAAGCGCCATTCTGCTTGCCGGCCTCTATGCCGAGGGGCAGACCACGGTTATCGAGCCTGCGCCCTCGCGCGACCATACCGAGCGCATGTTCCGCGCCTTGGGCGTGGAGGTCGAAACACACGGCAGCACTATCACGCTCGAGCCGCCGGAGGACCTGTACGCCGTGGATATCCGTGTGCCGGGCGATATTTCTTCCGCGGCGTTTTTCCTGGTCGCGGGCGCGATCGTCGAGGGCTCAGAGCTGACGATCCGGAACGTTGGCGTCAATCCGACGCGCACCGGCATTCTGGACGTGCTGCACGAGATGGGGGCAGATATTTCCATATCGAATTTTCACGACGACGCGGAACCCGTATGCGATTTAACCGTCAAACATAGTATGCTGCGCGGTGTGGAGATCGGCGGCTCGATCATCCCCCGCCTGATCGACGAGCTTCCGGTCATCGCGGTCGCGGCGGCTTACGCCGAGGGCGAGACGGTCATCCGCGATGCGCAGGAGCTCAAGGTAAAGGAATCCAACCGCATCGCCGCCATGGTCACCGAACTGAAAAAGGCAGGCGTGGACGCAGAGGAAACCGACGACGGCATGATTATCCGCGGCGGCAAGCGTCCGCACGGCGCCGCCTTTGAAACCTACAAGGACCACCGCATCGCCATGAGCCTCGCCGTGCTGGCGCTCGCCGCGCGCAGCGCATGCCGTATCGACGAGCCGGAGGTCGTCGCGATCTCCTATCCCGACTTTTTCCATACACTGGAACGGTTGGGGGGCTGATACCATGCTGCTATCCATGGAACAGTTCCGCGTGTTCCAGCCGGAAAAGCCGACCTACGCGCTGTTCGGCTGGCCGCTCGGCCATACCATGAGTCCGGAACTGCACGCACAGCTGTTCGCGGCCTCCGGCCAGGACGCGGATTATATCGGCGTCGCCGTGCCGCCGGAAGACCTGCCGGAAGCGTTCGAGCTGGCAAAGCGCAGGCTGGGCGGCATCAACTGCACCATTCCGCACAAAAAAGCGGTCATCCCCCTGCTGGACGAGGTGGACACCGCCGCACGCAACCTGCACTCGGTCAACACCGTGGCATTCCGGGACGGGAAGGCGGTTGGCTACAACACGGATATCCTGGGCTTTGCCGAATCCCTTACAAGGGATGGGATCAGACTGCGTGGGAAAAAGGTCCTGCTGCTGGGCTATGGCGGCGCGGCTTCGGTCATGGCCTACCACTGTGTGACGCAGGGCGCGTACCTGACCATCACCGGCCGCAACCTGGACAAGGCGGAGTCCCTGCGGCAGCAGCTCTGCGCGGCCGTGCCCGGCGCACACATCGCGGTCTATAACCGCCGGCATATCCCCCGAGATATCCAGATCGTCCTGAATTCCACGCCGGTCGGCATGTACCCCAGGGAAAACGCCGCTCCCCTGCACTACCTGCCGCACAAGGCCGAATATGTGTTCGACGCGATTTACAACCCACCTGTAACCGCCACCATGCGGCTGGCCAACCCCAAAAAGGCCCGCGTGCGCGACGGTCTGTTCATGCTGGTCATGCAGGCGGCCTACGCGCAGACGGTCTGGTCGGGCGTGCGGTTCGAGCCGCAGGCCTGCGAAACCATTCTGCGCCGCACCTATGGCAAAATGGCGGTCAAGCGCCTGCATGAAAAGCACGGCAAGCGCAACATCGTGCTGTGCGGCTTCATGGGCAGCGGCAAGACCACCATTGGCCGGAAACTCGCCCGTCTGACCGGTTTGGAATTTATCGACGCGGATCAGTATTTAGAGGCGCGGGAGGGCAAAAAAATTCCCGACATTTTTGCGGAACAGGGGGAAGCGTATTTCCGCGATCGGGAATGCGCCTACATCAGGGAGCTTTCCCAGCGGGAAGGGATTGTGCTTTCCCTCGGTGGTGGCGCGGTGCTCCGGCCGGAAAACGTGAAAGCAGTCCGAGAGACCGGCCTGCTCATCCATCTGGACACTCCCTATTACCGCATCCTGAAAAACCTTTCCTATTCCAACACCCGCCCGCTGCTTGCCGGCCCTGACAAGCAGGCCGAAACGCGCCGCCTGTATAACGCGCGCAAGGCCGTCTACCACCATGCGGCAGATATCTCGGTGCGTAGTCCCAAGATATCCGAGGTGCTGGAAAAAGTGGTAAAGAGCATCTAAAAAGCCGATCGGAACCATGCTTCCGGTCGAACGGACGCACCGTGCCGGGCGCGGATGCGTCCCGCGCTTCGAAAAGTTCCGGAAACGAAGCTTTTCTCCGTATTGGTATAAAAACCCACGTATATGCCGCGGGTTTTTATGGTTTTCGGCGGCTGCACCGCTGAAAACCAATGTCATTGCCCCGCGCGCGGGATAGAGGCGCGCGGGACGGCGCTGCGTGCGAAGTGGGGGCGCGGCGCGGCAGCAAGGCTTCCACTATCCTGAGAAAATGAGGAGGACCATGAAACACTTCGCAAAAGTATCCGGCCGCCTGCTGGCGGCTTCCCTTGCCGCAGTACAGCTCTTTACAGCTGCGGCCGGCGCCGCATTCAGCAACGGCTTCACCTATTCCTATCCGGTGGGAGAAGGCTTGACCTATACCCGCTCGGAGGGCAAAAACAGCGCCGGCGTGCAACGTGCAAATATCCTGACATACCGGCCGAACACAGGCGTCTCGCCGATCATGGTGTATGCGGACGAGCAGCTTTACGGCAGCAGCGCCACGATCACAAACGCGGTCAAATATCTGGAGAGCCAAGGGAAATCGGTCATTGGCGGCACGAACGCCGACTTTTTCGTCATGTCCAGCGGCGTCCCGATCGGGCTGGTGATCGACGAGGGCGAGCTGATCTCATCCGACGCATGGCAGTATGCGGTCGGCTTCAAGGCGGACGGCTCGGCCGTGATGGGCCGTCCGACCATGAGTATGACGGTTTCCGGCGCAAGCGGCACGGTTTCTGTGTCCTATTTCAATAAAACCCGTACCACCGCGGGCGCATACCTGCTCGACCGCAACTATGACGATTCGACCCACTTTACCGCCAACGGCACCAACATCATCCTCGAGCGCGTGGATGATACGCCGGTCACGGTAAACGGCACGGTCAAAATGAAAGTCATCAACAAGGGAACGGGCAACAGCCCGCTCACCATCACGGACGACCAGATGGTGCTGACCAAGTCGGACGGTGCGAACGTCCCCTCCTGGGTGGACTTCCCTGTCGGCGAGGAAGTCACGCTCAAGGTCACGGCGAACGACGCCAACTGGGCGGATGTGGATTACGCGGTCGGCGGCAAGCTGCTGATCGATAACGGCTCTGTCACCACCTCGGGGATAGATGGAGGCTCTTCCAACCGCGCACGCAGCGCGATCGGCGTCCGGTCGGACGGTACGGTCGTGCTATACGAGGTTGACGGGAACCAGCCCTCGCACAGCGTGGGACTGACCGCCGCCCAGCTTGGGGAAGAGCTGGTATCGCTGGGCTGTGTCCGCGCCATCTGTCTGGACGGCGGCGGCTCCTCCGCCATGGCGCTGCGCAGGCCCGGCGAATCCACCGCTTCCCTGATTACCAGCCCCTCGGACGGTTCCCAGCGCGCCTGCGCCAACTATATTTTCTTTATCAACCATGTCACATCTGACAACGTCACTGCCTATGCGTTCCTCACGCCAAGCTACCGCTATGTGCTGCCGGGTGCTTCCACCTGGTTCTCGGTCAAGGGCGCGGACGCATCCTACGGCCCTGCGCCGGACCCCTCCGGCATGAGTTACACCGTATCCGGTGATCTGGGTACGGTCGAAAACCAGACATTCACTGCCGGTACGGCAACCGGCACCGCCACCATTACCGCTTCCAACGGTTCGGTCGAAGGCTCAATGGATATCTGCATCACGGGCGACGTCAATTCGATCGGCCTGCAGAGCGCTGGCAAGGACATCAGCTCAATCTCGGTCAAGCCCGGCCAGAGCGTCGATGTGGACGGGATCGCCTACCACCTTGGCCAGAAGATGGCCTCGATCGACACTGCTTTTAGCTGGAGCGTTTCCAGCGGCATCGGCTCGATCGACGAAAAAGGCGTGTTCACCGCGGGCGACAGCATGGCAAGCGGCACGCTCACCTGTTCGTATGGAGCGACCAGCAAATCCATAACGGTGAATGTCGGCATGGGCGACCCGCAGGACGCGGAAACCGTTGCAGATTTTGAGGCCGGCACGGACGGCTGCACGGCCACCGAGGGCATGACGCTTACCCGCGTGACCGGATATACAGCGGTCGCGCGCGGCGAAGGCTCGCTCAAGGCCGCCTATGACGGTACCAAGGTCGCGGCCGCGACGATCTCGCTCCCGCAGGCCGATGTTTCCGGCCGGAAGCACCTGACGCTGTGGGCGCGCGGCGAGGGGACGCAGGGTACGCTTACCGCGGTCTTTGCTGACGCCGAGGGCAATGAGCTGACCACAGCCCTGTCCGCGGCCACCACGGCCTCATGGAAGCAGCTTACCGCCGCCGTTCCGGAGGGCGCGTCCAAGCTGACCGGCATCCGCTTTGAACGCAGCGGCAGCGGGGCTGCGGGTTCCGCGCTCTACCTAGACCAGGTCGTCGTTTCCGCCGACCACGCGGTTACCAATACGGACGCCCCCTCGGTCAAGCTGAACAGCACCGCCCTGACCGTGGACGCCGGCGCGGCGGCCACGATCAGCGGTACCGCTACGATGGAGAATGGCAAATATCCCGCCCGTTCTTCCAACATTACAGTCAAGGTGGATGGGAAAGCGGTTGACGGCGCGGCTAAAATGAGCGGCGCCACCCTGACCGTCACAACCGGCGCGCTGTCTGCGGGTACGCATTGCGTCACGATCGACGTATCGGACGACGCAGGCAACCGCACCCGTGCTTCCGCAACCGTCACAGCAGGCAGCGCCAGCAACGCGTTTGCCGATACCGCTTCCCACTGGGCGCGCGGCTACGCTTCCCTGCTGAATACCAACGGCATAATGAAGGGCGAAACCGGCAGCGACGGGAAAACCTATTTTCGTCCGGAGCGGAATCTGACGCGCAAGGAATTTGCGGTCACGATGGCGCGCCTGCTCGGTCTGGACACCTCGTATACCGGCGCGCTCGACTTTGCCGACGATGCCTCCATACCGGATTGGGCGCGCGGCGCGGTCTACGCTGTTTCGCAGGCGGGCATCATGAACGGCGAGACACGGAACGGCAAGCTGTATTTCTCTCCGGACGCGGATATGACGCGCGCCGAGGTCATGACCGTGATCGGACGCTGCCTGCCGCGCGGCTATGCGGCGGCAAGTCTTTCCTATAAGGATGCGTCCTCCGTCCCCTCCTGGGCGGTCGATCAGGTCAGAACCTGCGTTGCTGCCGGCATCATCGGCGGCTATAGCGACAATACGTTGCAACCTCTGGGCAAGATTACCCGCGGCGAGATCGCCAAAATTCTCGCGCTGTTCTAAAAATGAATAACAAAAACCCCCTCTGCCGAATGACAGAGGGGGTTTTTGTTATACTTTCAGAAGCCGCCAGTCACACCGAGCACCTGTCCGGTGACAAAGGCCGCTTTGTCCGAGCAGAGGTACAGGATGCTTTCCGCGACCTCGCGCGCGGTGCCAATGCGCCCCAGCGGTGTTTGCTCCGCCAGCTCGTGCATGGTTTCCGCGCTGTGCACCGCATTCATATCCGTATCGATCACACCGGGCGCGACACAATTGACCCGAATGCCAGAAGGCCCCAGTTCCAGCGCGAGCGATCTGGTTAGACCGATCAGCGCCGCCTTGCTCGCCGCATAGTGGCTCTCGCAGGACGCACCAGCCTGCCCCCAGACGGAGGACACGGTCACAATACTGCCCTGCTTTCTGTGTAGCATGCCCGGCAGCGCGGAACGGATGGTCCGCACCGCGCCCAGCAGGTTGACATCCAGCATATGCTGCCATTCCTGCTCCGTAATGTCCTGAAACAGCTTCTGCTCCGCCACGCCTGCGTTGCACACCACCGCATCCAATCCGCCAAAATAGCTTACCGCCTCCCCCGCCGCACGTCCGACCGCACGCTCATCCGTCAGGTCGGCACAAAGCGCCAGCGCACCGGACTTTTCCGCCAGCGCGCCCGCGGCTGCGCGGCTGGCGCGGTAGGTGAAGGCCACATTCCAGCCCGCATCGGCAAATACCTGCACACACGCGGCGCCAATACCACGTGAACCGCCGGTAATCAAGACTGTCTGCGGCATGTCAGATCGCTACCGTCTGCTGCGCCACAAACAGATCCTGCTCCAGGTCCTTCTGGCGCGCAAGCCCTTCCTCGATGTCCAAGTCGGTGACGCGGTTATCATCGAACACGATCACGCGGTTGGTCTTGCCCGCCTCCAGCGCCATCACCGCCTCATAGCCCATGCGGGTCGCCATCACGCGGTCACGCGCGGACGGGGAACCGCCGCGCTGGATGTGGCCAAGGATGGTCACACGCGTATCGATGCCGGTCGCCTCATGAATCCGGTCGGCAACATCCTGCGCGGCGCCATAGCCCTCCGCCACAATAATAATATGGTGGTTGCGGCCCTTGATGCGCCCGACGCGCATCTTCTCGATGATATCAACATCAAAGTTCAGCTCGCGCTCCGGCAGGCAGATCGCGGTAGCGCCGACCGCGCAGCCAACGTGCAGCGCCAAATGACCCGCCCGGCGCCCCATGACCTCAACGACCGAGCAGCGCTCATGCGACTGCATGGTGTCGCGCAGCTTATCGATACATTCAATCGCAGTATTGCAGGCCGTGTCAAAGCCGATCGTGTAATCAGTACACACGATATCATTATCGATCGTACCCGGCACGCCGATGCAGGGTACGCCCTTGCGGGACAGCGCCTGCGCCCCGCGGAACGTACCGTCGCCGCCGCAGCAGATCAGTCCGTCGATCCCCAGATAACGGCAGGTATCCGCCGCCTTCTGCAGCCCTTCGTCGGTCAGCATCTCCTTGCAGCGGGCGGTATACAGCATCGTGCCGCCCTTGCGGATGATCCCGTCCACGCTGCGCGCCGCCATCTCGATGATATCGCCGTTAATCAGGCCGCTGTAGCCGCGGCGGATGCCAAGCACGGAGATATCGTGCGCCGAAGCGGTGCGGACGACCGCACGGATCAATGCGTTCATGCCCGGCGCGTCGCCGCCGCTGGTGAGCACGCCAATTCTGCGAATCTGTTTGTCCATAATGAGCCTCCTGTATCGGTTGCTTCTCAAAATAATATTTGCCTTACATGGCGGAGCCTTGTCCGGTTCCCTACTGCATTATAACATCTTCCTCGCCCAAGAGGAAGCGTAATTTTTCCAAAAGCGGCACATCCGGCTGGCACCAGTATTCCCGCTTGGCCAGCGTTTTTTTCCTAGTGTCCGTGGGATAGAGATAAACCGGCGTATCGCCTGGCTGCGCCAGTAGTATGGCCTTGATCTGCGGCCATTCGTCGCTGCCCATGCTGTCAATGCGCAGGAACAGCTTCTGCGGCGCAAGCCGCGCCGCCTGCTGGTCGGTATATACCGACCGCTGCGGGTTCTGCTGTGCGAGCATGCTGTTCACTGCGCTTTCGGTCAGCGGCTGCGCTTCGTTCAGCAGCACCTTGGGCGCTTCATCCTCGCGCGCGTCGATCTTACCGGTAAGCAGTACCGCGCTGTCCTCGGTCAAATAGGCGCCGCACTGCTGCAGCGAGCGCGGGAACACGATCAGCTCAATCGACGCGGACTCATCCTCCACCGTCACATATGCCATCATCGAGCCGTTTTTGGTGGATTTGAGCCGCACAGAGGTGATAACGCACGCCAGCCGCACAGTCATTCCATCCTTATAGGCGGGCTGGGTGCTTTCCCCCGAAAGATCGTCGATGATCTTCCGGATGGAGGCCGCGTCTGCTTTTTTCGCCAGCTCCCGATACTCGTCCATCGGATGACCGGACAGGTACAGGCCGGTCGTTTCTTTCTCCATTGCCAGAAGCTCTCGCTTGCCCGCCTCGGGGATATCGGGCAGGGCGATCTGCGTATCCTGCACCTCGTCATTTCCCATGCCGAACAGGTCCATTTGCCCCTCAATGTTTTTCTTGCGGCTCTGCGCGATCGCATCCACCACCGCGCCCACAATCTGCAGCAGCTGGCTCCGCCGGTATCCCATGGAATCGAATGAGCCGGCTTTGATCAGGCTTTCGAGTGCACGCCGGTTCAGTTCCCGATCGTACATGCGCTCGCAAAAATCCTGGAACGACGAAAACAGCCCTCCTGTCTCGCGCTCCTCCACAAGCTGCTTCATGAACGACCGGCCGACGCCCTTGACCGCAGCAAGGCCGAAGCGGATGTCCCGTCCGGAAACCGAAAACCCATCGAACGACTCGTTCACATCCGGCGGCAACACCCGAATCCCCATTTCACGCGCGGCCTGGATATACTCGGAAATCTTGTCCGACCAGTCCAGCACGGAGGTGAGCAGCGCTGCCATATATTCGCGCGGATAATGGCACTTGAGATAGGCCGTGCGGAAGGAAACAACCGCATAGCACACCGCATGGGCCTTGTTGAACGCATAGTTGGCAAAGTCCATGATCTCGTCGAACAGGCCTGCCGCAATGTGCTCCGGCACGCCGCGTTTGACCGCGCCGTCGATGCCAAGCGTCTCATTGCCGTGGATGAAATTGACGCGCTCTTTCTCAAGCTCCTTCATCTTCTTTTTGCTCATCGCGCGGCGCACCATGTCCGCCTTGCCGAGCGAGTAACCCGCCAGGCTCTGAAACACCTGCATGACCTGCTCCTGATAGATCATGCAGCCATAGGTGACTTTCAGGATCGGTTCGAGCAGCGGGTGCTTATAGGTCACCTTTTCCGGATGGTGGCGGCATTCGATATAGCGCGGGATGGACTGCATCGGCCCCGGCCGGTACAGCGCCACAACCGCGGTGATATCCTCGATGGACGCGGGGCGCAGGCCGGTGACGACGTTGGTGATACCCGCGCTTTCCAGCTGGAACACTCCCATCGTTGAGCCGCGGCCGAGCATCTCATAAGTGGCCTTGTCGTTCATATCCACGGTTTCGATGTTAAAATCCGGCACATGGCGGCGGATCATCTTTTCTGCGTCCGCGATCACCGTCAGGTTACGCAGGCCGAGGAAGTCCATTTTGAGCAGCCCCAGTTCCTCGAGCGTGGTCATGGTGAACTGGGTGACCATCTGCTCATCGTTGCGCGCAAGCGGCACATAGGTATCCACCGGATCCTTGGTAATGACCACGCCCGCCGCGTGGGTCGAAGCGTGCCGCGGCATTCCCTCGAGCGCGCGGGCGGTATCGATCAGCTCGCGTACCTGCGGCTTTTCGTCATACATCTTTTTCAGCTCTGGATTAACCGCCAGCGCCTTGTTGATCGTGATGTGCAGCTCGTTTGGCACCTGCTTGGCAACCGCGTCCACCTCGTTATACGGGATTGACAGCGCGCGTCCCACATCGCGGATCGCGCCGCGCGCAGCCATGGTGCCGAACGTGACGATTTGCGCTACGCGGTCCTTGCCGTACTTTTCGGTGACGTACTCAATCACCTCCGGCCGACGCACATAACAAAAATCCACGTCTATATCCGGCATGGAAACGCGCTCCGGATTGAGGAAGCGTTCAAAATACAGAGAATAGTGGATAGGGTCCAGGTCGGTGATGCCCAGGCAGTAGGAAACGATCGAGCCCGCCGCCGAGCCTCGCCCCGGCCCGACGGGGATACCGTTGCTCTTGGCATAGCCGATGAAGTCGGAAACGATCAGGAAATAATCCACAAAGCCCATCTGCGCGATCATATCGATCTCATACTGCAGGCGGGCGCGCACCGTGCCGTCGTCATCCGGATAGCGTTTAGCAAAGCCCTCGTCGCACAGCTTCTGCAGGTACTGCAGGGCGCCATACCCCTTCGGCACATCGAATTCCGGCAGATGGTACTTGCCAAACTCAAACTCGACCTGGCAGCGCTCCGCGATCCTGACGGTGTTCGCAAGCGCTTCCGGATGCTCTGGGAACAGTGCGGCCATCTCGTCCGCGTCCTTGATATAAAACTCCTGCGTCTCAAACTTCATGCGGGTGGGGTCGTCCACCGTCTTGCCCATCTGGATGGACATGAGCACGTCCTGTATTTTTGCGTCCTGTTTGGTCAGATAGTGCGCGTCGTTCGTGGCGACCAAACCAATATCCAGCTCTTTTGCGAGCTGATACAGCCCCTCGTTTACCTTTTTCTGCACCTCGATGCCATGGTCCTGCACCTCGAGATAGAAATGGTCGCGGTCAAAAATATCCAAAAACTGTTCGCACAGCTCATAGGCGCCGTCCATATCGCCCTCGGCCAGCGCGCGCGGGATCACGCCCGCCAAGCACGCGGACAGGCAGATCAGGCCCTCGCTGTGCTGCCGGAGCAGGTCCATATCGATGCGCGGCTTCATATAAAAGCCCTCGGAAAAGCCGAGCGACACCATATGGATGAGGTTGCGGTAGCCGGTCATATTCTCGCACAGCAAAATCAGATGGCTGTGCCATTCACCATTCACATAGCTGCGCTCAAAACGCGAATGCGGCGCCAGATATACCTCGCAGCCAATCACCGGATGGATGCCCTTGGCCTTACAGGCGCGGTAAAAATCAATCACGCCATACATCACGCCGTGATCGGTCAGCGCGCATGAGGTCTGCCCCAACTCGGCCACTCTCTCCACCAGCCCCTCGATCCGGCACGCGCCGTCCAGCAGGCTGTATTCACTATGCACATGCAGGTGCGCAAACGGTACCATTTAGTCCTCCTTTGACGCAAATTCCGTTATTTTTTTCAGCCGGTGGCTCAGCCCCGGCTTGGAGATCGGCGGGTCGAAGCGTTGTGCAAGCTCGGCCAGGCTGTCGGTCGGATAAGCCAGCCGCAAGCGGACGGTTTCGCGCAGCGCTTCCGGAAAGGCTTCCTCCCCGCGCCGGTCGAGCACCGCGCGGATCGCGGCGACCTGGCGCGCGGAAGCGTCCGCCGCTTTCATCAGGTTCGCAGTCTCGCAATTAACCTGCCGGTTAATCGTGTTGCGGATATTCTTTTCCACCTTGGCCTGCATCAGCTCCATCGCCGCGCGCGGCGCACCGATGCGGGTCAGGAAATCCTCCACGCTCGCGCCCTCCTTAAAGTACAGGAGGCAGGAATTACCGCGGCGCGCCTGCTTGGGCGACAGCCCCAAATCGAGCAGCAGGCTTGTCTCCTCCCCCGCAAGGCTCTGCCGGCCGGCTTTCAGCTCCAGATGGCTTTTTTTATCCGGCCCCGCCACCGTACCCGCCATCAGGAACGCGCCGCGCAGGAAAGCAGCGACGCAGCAGTCGTTTTCCAGCACGTTCCGGTTGAGATGGTAGGCGAGGTGGCTTTTCAGGTCATATCCCAGCACATCAAAGATCCGCGCGATCTGCGCTGGCTCCCCGACAGTATGCTGTAGCTTGCGCCCCGCCCGCTGCGGCGCGCAGTCCACGGAAAACGCACGCTGCAGCAGCGCCTGCAGCCGGCGCGCCACAAATACGTTTTCCGTGGACAGCCGTATCTCTTTATGGGAAAATACCGACGCGTGCAGCAACACGCCGTAAGCTTCCGCCCGCGTGCAGCACGCACGCTGCATGGAAACGCGGCACAGCTCGGCCTTTACTTCGGTTGAAAAGGACATGGACCGCTCCTTTATCTGTCAATCAGCGCTGATAATCGCGGTGCATGGTGACCACGCCGTAGTCCCGACCGCGCAGATGCTCGGAAAGCGCCTCCGCAATCGCGACCGAGCGGTGCTTCCCACCAGTACAGCCGATGCTGATGATTACGTTCGCTTTTCCTTCCGCCACATACCGCGGCAGCAGAAAATCGATTGTCGAGGTCAAATGTTGCATCAGCTCATCCGCCATGCCGCCCTGGAACACGTAGTCGCGCACTTCCGGATCGGTACCGTTTTTCTCGCGCAGGCTCATCTCATAATAGGGGTTGGGCAGGAACCTCACATCAAACACCAGATCGGACTCGGGCGGGATGCCGTATTTGAAGCCGAACGACTGCACGATCACCTCGAACGCGCCGCCGCCATCCGTCCCCGCGAACAGCGCGAGCAGGCGCTCGCGCAGCCCCGCTGCGGACAGTCCAGTCGTATCGACCACAAAATCCGCGCGGCTCTGTAGCGCGGCCAGCATGCTGCGCTCCTTCTCGATCGCAGCCGTCATGCCAATACCCTTCTCCATCAGGGGATGCTTACGGCGGGTTTCCTTAAAGCGCCGGATCAGCGTCGGCGTATCCGTATTCAGAAACAGGATCCGGTAGTCGCAGCCCATGCTCTTGATCGAGTCCAGCGAATCGAACAGCTGCTGGAAATCCCCGCCCGCGCGCACATCGGTCACAAGCGCGACGCGCTCGTACCGCTCAGTCGCGGCAAGGCATATCTCGGCAAAGCGCGGGATGAGCGCGATGGGCAGGTTATCCACGCAATAATACCCCAGGTCCTCAAACGTGGCGACCGCGCGGCTCTTGCCCGCGCCCGACATACCCGAAACAATCAAAAAATACATCGATTCATCCCCCTTGCCCATTCGTCCATGCTTACCGGATGATCCGGACCTCGCATTCCAATTCCACGCCGAATGCCTCCCGCACGCGGCTCTGCACCAGCTCGATTAGGCGCAGCATATCGTCGCAGCTCGCACCGCCGCGGTTGATCAGAAAGCCCGCATGCTTTTCCGATACCTGCGCCCCGCCGACGGAAACCCCTTTCAGCCCCGCGTCCTCGATCAGCCGTCCGGCAAAATACCCTTCCGGCCGCTTGAATGTCGAACCCGCCGATGGATAGTTAAGCGGCTGCTTATCCCGCCGCCGCTGCGCAAGGTCGGCCATTTTGAGCTGGATCGCGGTGGGGTCACCCGGCCGCAGCCGGAGCGTTGAACGCAACACCGTCCATTCTGGATGGGCGCGGAAAGCGCTGCGCCGGTAGCCGAAGCCGTGCGCCTCCCCCTCCAGCACATGCCGCGCGCCCACTCCGTCCAGATACTCGGTTTTTTCCACAATGCCCGCCATCTGTCCGTCATACGCGCCGGCGTTCATAAATACCGCGCCGCCCAAGCTGCCCGGGATGCCGGCGGAAAACTCCGCTCCGGTCAGCCCCGCGCGCTGTGCGCGCCGTGCCACACGGCTGAGCAGCGCGCCCGCTTCCGCAGTGACCCGACAGTCCTCGCCGACGCGCACCTCGTCCAGCCCGATCGTACAGATGACCGTGCCGCGCACGCCATCGTCCGAAACCAGCATATTCGACCCGTTCCCCAGCACCAGCAGCGGCAGCTCATGTTCGCGCACCACGGAAAGGGCGGTCGTCAGTTCCGCAATGGTTTTCGGCATGACAAACAGGTCCGCCGGTCCGCCGATCGCAAAGGTAGTGTGGCGGCTCATGGGTTCGTTAATCGCAATATCTATCTCTGGCGCGGCTTTACGAAGGGCCGCCGCGCATTCGTTGATGTTGATACGGTGCTCCATCCTTTTCCTCCAAGCAAAGCAAAAGCAATATATAATATTATACCAAACCGCAAGGTAAAGTGCAAACGAAAGGCACCCCTATGGGGTGCCTTTTTGGTGAACGGTTTCCGGCAGCCGGTTAATTGCTCGCCTCATCCAGCAGGCTCGCGCCTTCCGCCATATCGTTGACAGCGGTACGCAGCTGCTCATCCATCTGGGATACCAGCTCCGTCAGCTTGGTCTGGTCGGTTTCCTCCGTCATTGCCACGACTGTATCGATAAAATCGATCATCGACTGGCAGCCGGACTGCATCTTCTCGTGTCCCGCCGCATAGGCTTCCGGCGGGGTGATTGCGATAAAGTCGTTAAGCGGTGCCTTCATGGACTCCAGAACCTCTTTCGCAGACTCCGGATCGGTCATTGCGGTGCTGGCATTGTTCTGGATCTCGGTCATCTCCGCGCCCAGATCCTCTACCGCCTGCTGGTATTCCTCCTCGGTCAGCGCGGCCGACGCCGCCTGATCCCCGCTGCCGGCGTTGTCCCCGCCGCTGCACGCAGCCAGCGATAACGCCATTACCGCCGCCAGCAGCGCGGCCAGCAAACGCTTCGTCATGTTCTTTTTCATACTCTTTCTCCTTATGACCTTACAAATTTTAGCATAAGCTATGGTATCATTATACAAAAAGAGCGTGAAAAAGTAAAGAATTTTTGTGGCAAAAAATGCAACAGGAAATACTTTTCTTATTGTTTATTCTACCTATTAATTTTTAGTGGAACCAGACTTCCTCATGCTCCCCGCGCCGTGGGCGCCCCAGGAGCATGCGTATGGCTTCCTTAGCGGACAGGCCGTTATACAGCACCTCATACATTGCCTCGGTGATCGGCATGGACACCCCCTGCTGCTGGGCCAGGCGGTAGCCGGCTTCGGTCGCGTAATAGCCCTCCACGGTCGCGCCGACCTCCTGCATTGCCTCCTGTGCGGTCTTGCCCTGCCCAATCAGGATACCCGCGCGGCGGTTGCGCGAATGCATTGAGCAGCAGGTAACGATCAGGTCCCCCACGCCGGACAGCCCCGCGAAGGTCTCCTGCTTGGCGCCGAGCGTAACCCCCAAACGGGCGATCTCGGTCAGGCCGCGCGTCATAAACGCGGCTTTGGAGTTATCCCCCAAGCCCAAGCCATCCGAAATACCCGCGCCAAGAGCGATAATGTTTTTGAACGCGCCGCCCAGCTCGCAGCCGACCAGGTCGGACGAGGTGTACACACGGAAAAAGGTATCGTTCATAAACGCAGCCTGCGTCAGCTCAGCCGCCGCCCTGCTCGCTGATGCGGCAACAATCGCGGTCGGCACCCCACGGGCCACCTCCTCCGCGTGGGTCGGGCCGGTCAGCGCTACCACGGGATTGCGGCCGCCCATCGCCCGGTCGATCGTTTCCGAGAAGCGGCAGTAGCCGTGCTGGGAATCCAGCCCCTTGCCCACATTGACGATCACCGTACCCGCTGGAACGATGCGGGAGAGCTGCTCCGCGGTCGAAGCCACGGCAAAGGACGGGACGGCCATCACCACCAGGTCCGCTTCCGCCGCGCCCGACATATCAGTCGTGACCGTGATCCCCTCTGGAATCCTCACCCCTGGCAGCAGCTTTTCGTTTGCCCGCTCGCGATGCAGCAGGTCGCATTCCTCCTGAAAAAAGGTCCAGGAGGTCACCGCATGGCCGTTATGGTGCAGCAGCATAGCCAGCGCAATGCCCCAGCCGCCGGTACCCAATACAAAAACCTTCATTTTCCGCTCTCCTCTCCATCGGAAGCTATTTTCTCAATGGTCTTTTTACTTTTGAAGGAAAACCTGTTCTCTTCCCCGTGCAGCATACGCATGATATTGCTCCGGTGCATGAAGATGACCGCCACCGCCATACCGAATGCCATCGCGGTCAAAACCGAATCGCGGTAGAACAGCAGGGTCGTAATGGGGAAGCTGACCGCGCCCAGAATCGAGCCAAGCGAGATCCAGCGCGTCACCGCAACCGCCAGGAAAAACAGCACGAACGCGATCAGGAAAATGCGCCAGTCGAACAGGAGCAACATGACCGCGCCGACCAGCACGCCCTTTCCCCCGCGGAAGCCAAAGTACACAGGAAACATATGCCCCAGTATCACGAAAATACCGGCCACCAGCTTGCCGACCGGTCCAACCAGAAGCGCGCCGATCGAGATTGCCGCCGCGCCCTTTGCAATGTCCCCCAGCAACACGAACAGCGTTTTGCCCGCCCCCATTGTGCGGTAGGCGTTGGTCAGTCCGGCGTTGCCGCTGCCATAGTTGCGGATATCCTTGCCGAGCGTTACCTTGCTGACGATGATTGCAAAGCTCAGCGAACCCAGCAGGTAGCCGCACACCGCGATGATGGCAAATTGCGTCAATGTCATGTTGTCGTCCCCCAAGAAATTAATTTAATCCTTGTCCCCGCGCTCACGGATCACCATGCGCACGGGCGTGCCTGTCAGTCCGAACACCTCGCGGATCTGATTTTCCAGATACCGCTGGTAGGAGAAGTGGAACAGGCGAGCATCGTTGCAGAAGCAGACGAACGTCGGCGGACAGGTGGATGCCTGCGTCATATAGAAGATACGCAGGCGGCGCCCCTTGTCAGTCGGCGGCTGCACGCGCGCGGTCGCCTCGGCCAGGATGGAATTCAGGCGGCCGGTCGGGATGCGCATATGGTTCTGCTCGTGTACCGCTTTGATCAGGGCGAACAGCTTATCCACGCGCTGTCCAGTCTGCGCGGAAATGAACAGCACCGGCGCATAGGGCATGTATGCCAGCCCCTCGCGCACGCGCAGCGTGTATTCCTTCATCGTGGAGCCGTCCTTTTCCACCAGGTCCCACTTGTTGACCACAATGATGCAGGCCTTTCCGGCATTATGCGCCTCGCCCGCGACCTTGGTGTCCTGCTCGGTCACGCCCTCGGTCGCGTCGATCATAATGACGCACACATCCGCGCGCTCGACCGCGAGCAGGGAGCGCATAACCGAATATTTCTCAATCTTCTCGTCCACCCTGCTTTTTTTGCGGATGCCCGCCGTGTCGATAAAGGTGAACCTGCCGTGCGCGTTGTCCAGATCGGCGTCCACGCTGTCACGCGTCGTACCCGCCACATTGGAAACGATCACGCGCTCCTCGCCCAGCACGCGGTTGAGCAGGCTGGACTTGCCCACGTTCGGCTTACCGATCAGCGCGACGCGGATGCGGTCCGACGCTTCCTCGCCCTCCTCCTCGGGCGGGAAATGCTCGTAAGCCGCGTCCAGCAGCTCGCCCACGCCATAACCGTGCAGTGCGGAGATGCCGTAAGGCTCTCCCAGGCCGAGGTTATAAAACTCATAAAACTCCGCCGGCGGGTCGCCCGGCTTATCGCATTTATTGACCGCCAGCACGATCGGCTTGCCCGAACGCAACAGCATCGCCGCCACATCCTGATCCGCCGCGGTCACGCCGGTGCGCAGGTCGGTGATGAGCACGATCACATCCGCATGGGAGATCGCAGTTTCCGCCTGAAAGCGCATGAACTGCAAAATTTCGTTGTCGTTTGACGGTTCGATGCCGCCGGTGTCGATGATGGTAAAATCACGTCCGCGCCAGTCGCTTTCCGCATATAGCCGGTCGCGTGTTACGCCCGGCGTATCCTCCACAATGGACAGGCGCTTGCCCGCCAAGCGGTTAAACAGCTGTGATTTACCGACGTTCGGCCGGCCGACAATCGCCATAATCGGCTTTGGCATATCCTTTCCCTCCTCTTTGCTTTTCGGGGGCTAATCTTCAAAAATTTTGGCGAGCAGGTCCGCGCCGTCGATCTCGACCGGAACGATGGGTACGCCGATCGCGTCCGACACCTGTTCCGGCGTGCAATCATCCAGGAACACGTCTCCCCCATCCCGCAGCATATTGGCGGAGATCAGCACGCGCTCGCCCAAGTCCCGCCCTTTCAACTGGGCGATCAGATCCTGGCCGGTAATCAGTCCGGCAACCGAGACCAGCGGCCCAAAGAAATCGTTGCGAATCGCCACGACTCTGCCGCTTAAATTATCGCATTTTGCGGCCGCCTCGTCAAGCAGGACCGCCAGAGAAGGCGCGGCGGCCGTGCCGGTCGCAATGGTAAACGGCCGCGCCGCGCGCCCCTCGTAATCCGGCAGCGCCAGCCGGAACTCCTCCATGAACAACGGCAGCATGCCGATGCCGTTTTCAAACTGGGTAAACTCCTCGTAATACACCGTATTCGGCAACGGGCGCTCCGCCTTGAGGTACAGCTCGTCCCCGCACCAGACCAGGCGCGTGCCGAGCTCGCGCAAGCATTCCTGCGCGAACGGCTCGACGATATCCAGAATCGCTTCCGCGCAGGGCTTATCCGTCGCCTCCAGTGGATACAGCCCCTCGCGGTGGCGTGTCATACCGAACGGCACGACCGAGATTGTATTCACCGCGGGATAGAGCTTCTTCAGATCGTTCAGCGAGCGGCGCAGCTCCTCCCCGTCGTTCAGCCCCTTGCACACGACGAGCTGGCAATTCATCGTGATGCCGCCCTCCGCGAAGCGCTTCATGATCCGAAGTGCTTCGCCCGCGCGGCGGTTCTGCAGCATTTTGACGCGCAGCTCCGGATTGGTGGTCTGCACCGAGATATTGACCGGCGAAATATGCATCCGCAGGATACGGTCCACATCCGCGTCCGACAAGTTGGTCATGGAGATATAATTCCCCATCAGGAAGGACATGCGCGCGTCGTCGTCCTTTACATAGAGCGTCTTGCGCATCCCACGGGGCAGCTGGTCGATAAAGCAGAACACGCACTTGTTCGAACACTGCTTCATCCCGTCCATCAGATAATGCTCGAAATTCAGGCCGAGCGGCTCGCCCTCGCGCTTGCGCACACGCACCTCGCGGACGCTTTCCCCATCCGCTTCCAGCACGCGGAGCGTCAGCCGCGCGTCGTAGCTGTAAAATTTGTAATCCAGCACATCACGGATCGCTGTCCCATCGATCTGCAGCAGAGTCTCCCCCGCCCGCAGTCCCGCGCGCGCCGCCGGACTGCCCGCATCCACACTGACAATTTTTGACGCCATCCAGCGCCCTCCTTTCTGCATTTTTCACGCTTGCCGGAACGTTTCCCCCCTGGGACGCATCCGGCCGCACCCGCCATCACGCCCGACCGAAACCATGGATCCGATCGAGGGCGAAAAAAATGGAGAAGCCGTTGCCGCCTTCTCCATCCTTTGTTCTGTTTTCAGCCTTACGCTTCCTTAACGGCGACAACCTCACGGCCGTTGTAATAGCCGCAAGCCTTGCACATTCTGTGAGCCAGCTTCATCTCGCCGCACTTCGGGCATTTGGACATGCCGGGCAAAGAGAGCTTCCAATGGGAGTTGCGGCGCTTGTCGCGACGGGCTTTCGAAACCTTTCTCTTCGGTACTGCCATGGTGGATACACCTCCTACTCTATCTTCTCAATTTGTTTGACTGTTTTATGTGCTCTTGTCCTCATCAGAGTCGAGCAGGGCGCGCAGCGCGGCAAAACGCGGATCGATCTGCTTTTTGTCGCAGTCGCAGTCAACCTCGTTGCGGTCGGCGCCGCAGTGCGGACAGAGGCCTTTGCAGTCCTCCTTGCACAGATATGTCATCTGTACCTGCAGGATCAATGCCGGCACCAATACGTCCGCAGGATCCACGCTGTCACCGGTCAGCACGAAAAGATCGTCCTCTTCCTCCGTCTCAGGGTCGTCCGACAAAATCATATCCGTCTCGGCTGTCAGCAGAATATCCAACGGCTTCAGACAGCGGGCGCAGGCGGTGGAGTAAATCGTTTTGATCGTCCCTTTCAGCCGCAGGACGCCGCTCTCGTTCGAAACCTCCCCGCTGATCTGAACCGGACTTTGGAACGGCTTCGCGCCATACAGCGTTTCCTCCCGCAAATCAAGCGTTTCGGAAAACGGGATGCTGACGGTATTCGAGCCGGTCAGTTTTCGCAAATCAATCTTCATGTCAACCTCACATGGTACTAAGATAGTATACTACATCCTTTTGCCCTTTGTCAAGCAAAAAACGACTTTATCATCGGCGCATCGGCGCATTTTAATGATAAAAGGTTCCGTCCGGATGGACGGAACCTTTTATAACACAAATCTGTCTTATCAGCCCATGAGCAGGTTCGGTACAAACAGAATAATGCCGGGTACATAAGTGAATATCAGTAGCACCGCAAACAGCATTATGATCCACGGCCACACCTCTCTGCAGTAGCCGGAGAACGTACATCCTGTAATCGAGGTGGAAACGAACATCATCGCGCCGAACGGCGGGGTAACGCCGGCCAGCGTCAGGTTGATCGCCATAACGATACCGAAGTGGATCAGGTTTACATCCAAGCTCTGCGCAGCCGGTACGAGCAGCGGGGCGAGCAGGATCATTGCAGCGCCGCCCTCGAAGAACATACCAACAATAGCGAGCAGGATGTTGACCAGCAGCAGGAACTGCCAATCCGTGTGGCAAATCGCCAAGATCGCTTCGGAAATAATCATCGGGATACGTTCCCAAGTCAGGAACTTGCCGAACGCGATAGACGCGCAGATGATCAGCATGATGCCGGAGGTAGCCTCAACGGACTCACGCAGGATCGGCAGCAGTTGCTTGACATGGATGGTGCGGTAAATCAGCGCGCCGACCAACAGAGCGTAAACGATGCAGCAGGCGCCGGCTTCGGTCGGGGTGAACACGCCGAAACGCAGGCCCATGATCAGGCCGAACGGCAGGAACAGCGCCCAGATAGACTGCTTCAGGTTCTGTGCGAACTCCTTCGCGGTACCGATGCGATCACGGGTGGGCTTATAGCCGCGCTTGCGGGACTGGATGCCTGCCAGCGCCATTTCAGCAACCATGATCAGGAAGCCGGGGAAATAGCCGGCATAGAACATTTCCTGAATGGAAACGCCCGACGCAGTTGCATACAGAATCAGAACGATTCCGGGCGGGATGATCGGGGTGATACAGGAGGATGCAACCGTTACAACGGTCGAAAACTCCTTGGAATAGCCCAGGCGCTCCATTTCCGGAACCAGCATTTTGGACTGCATCGCTGCGTCCGCGTTCGCGGAACCGGACAGACCGCCCATCAGAGCGGAAAGAACGATGTTAACCTGCGCAAGACCGCCCGCAAACTTACCAACGAGCAGCTCGCAGAGGTTCATCAGTCGTTCTGTGATTCCTGAATAGTTAAAGATAACACCGGCAGCCGTAAAGAACGGGATTGCCAGGTAGGTGAACGATGTTGTACCGGACAACATGTTCTGAACCATAATATCCGTCGGCTGAGACGACGAGTTAAACATAAAGTATACCAGTGTGGAGAATGCGAGCGAAAACGCCACCGGTATTTTCATGAAGAGAAACAGAAACAGCAGGAGAAGTGGAAACCATACTGTAAATGACATTTCTCTTTACCTCCTTCCATAGTAAACGTGTATTCTTCCTTATGCGCGGTTTTCCAGCGAAGTTTCCGCGAACTCCTTGCCGATGATGGACCAGTACAGGAAACGAAGCGAGTACAGGCACATGACAAAGAAGCCGATCAGCGCCGGAAGGTCCATAAAGGTATACGGAATACGCAGCGCAGCCGTAGGACGAACCCACGCCTCCACGGTGAGGATAAAGCTGTAATAGGTAAGAACCGCATTACCAATCGCCAGGATGACAAAATTGATGATGTAGATAATACGCTTCGGGAGTTTGGGAAGGCGGTCCACAATGACGTCAATCGCGATCATGCCCTGGTTCTTATACAAAGTACAAACACCGAAGAACACGGTATAGGCAAAGCCCAGATACGATACCTCTTCCGCCCATGCAAAGGACTTGGAGATAACGAAACGCGAAAATACGTTAATGATAATCGCCAGGCACATTACAACGAAACCTACGCTTGCAATGTACATTTCCCAATCGTTAATAAACTTTTTGAAAAAGCCTTGTTTGTTCTCGTTCACAGATTAATTCACGCCTTTCTTTCACAAAAAGCTATTTGCGAAATGGAATGTAGCAAAAAAGAGTCAGAGTCAACATGAGGTGGGTATGAAACAGTCATACCCGCGCCGTCAAACCAGTTCCCCCCGTTTTAACGGCGCGGCATACAACCGTTCTACATCATTAGATTCTTATCGTAATTAAGTAGATCGAAAGCACCAATCAGGTTTTACGCAGCAGCTGCGTCATCCGCGGCGGCATCGGTATCAGCAGAAGCACTGGAATCGGTCGCGCCGATCGCTTCCTGGATGCGCTCTACCAGATTGTCGCTCCACTCCGGGAAAGCTTCCGGAACGTGCTCGAACGAATAGTCGCGCCACTCCTGGATCGCCTCGTCGGTCGGGTAAACTTCCTGAACGCCCTCGTTGATCATATCTTCGAGCATCGGGCCAACAACGGACTCAACCTCTTCGATAGCCTGCGCCGGGTAAGCCTGGCCGACCTCGTCGATCGCCTTCTTGCCCTCTTCCGGCAGGGACTGGTATACTTCTTCCGACATAACCATGATGGTCGGAGCATACAGGTGACGGGTGTAGTTCAGGTACTTAGCAACCTCGTGCAGCTTCGCGGAGTACAGGATATGGATCGGGGACTCAGCGCCGTCCGCAACGCCCTGGCTGATAGCCTGATAGGTCTCGGACCAGGTGCAGGTGGTAGCGTTGCCGCCCATGACGTTAACCATTTCGGTCCACATCTTGGTCGGAGCGCAGCGGAGCTTCATGGTGGAAGCAGCAGCGCGGTCCGGCATCGGGGACTTGGTCAGCCAGTTGCGCTCGCCAAAGTAAACGGCGGTGATAATGCGCATGCCTTTTTCATGGAGCTGAGCCTCAAGCTCCTGGCCCAAGTCGGACAGCCACAGGTTACCAACGTCTTCCGGCTTCTGGAGCAGGTAAGGCATCATGAACGCGGAATAGTCCGGAACGTAGTCAGCCAGGTGGGAGAAGTCGCAGTCCTGAATAGCGGCAGCGCCCTTGGAAATGGATTCGATTACGTCGGTGGTGGCGCCCAGGGACTCAGACGGGTAGATCTGAACGTCCAGCGTGCCGTTGGCAGCCTCGTTGATGCGGTCGCAGAAGTTCGACCAAGCTTCGTACATCGGGTCGGAGGTGGTCTTGATGGAGTTCATCTTCAGAACGACCGGCTCATTGGAGGAGCCACCGTCAGCCGCTGCATCGCCGCCATTGTCCGCACCGGTGTCGGTGTTGCCACAAGCAGCCAGAGACAGAGCCATGGCAGACGCCAGAAGCGCCGCGAGTAATCTTTTCTTCATGTTACAACCTCTTTTCTTCGCTTTCTTAAAAGTGAGATTTATATGCAGGCTGGGGGGGTGCCAGCCTGATATACTATTTATTCGCCGGTATACTGCGGCTCGCGTTTCTCGAGGAACGCGGTAACGCCCTCGTTGAAGTCCTTGTGCCGCGCCATATACCGCGTGTAGGTGACCTCCAGATCGTTCTTGCGCTTCATCTGGAAATCCTCCTGTGCGTTCATGCACGCCTTGAGGTAACGCAGTACGAGCGGTCCGCGCTTGCAGATCTCACGCGCCTTGTCCATCGCCGCGGGCATTAGCTCATCCAGCGTATCGACAACCTTGGTCACGCCGCCGTACTTGGTCAGCTCCTCCGCGGTGATAAACGTGCCGCAGTAGCACATGTCGCGCTGGATCTGCGGCGGCAGGATGCGGGCTAGATGGCCCGAGCCGCCGACGACCGAAAGCTTTGCCTCCGGCGCGCCGAATACCGTACCCTTGACCGCGATCGTGATGTCCGCGCCGGCCGGATAGCACAGGCCGCCGCCCAGGCAGTGGCCATGCACCGCGCAGATTAGCGGCACGCGCAGCTCGTACAACGCGAGCGCACCGTCGTAATATACCTCCTGCGTATTGGTAACGTCCTTGTCATCAATGCTTTTTTTGAAGCGCTTGATGTCAACGCCCACACAAAACGTCTTGAGGTCGGAATGCATGATGCACACCCATATATCGTCATCATGGTTGATATAATCGCACAGCATGATGATCTCTTCCTGCACCGTGCCGCTGGCCGCGTTGACCGGCGGGTTGTGCAGCGTTAAAATGCCAATATGATCTTCTACTGTCAGGAAAACCTGCTCCAGCTTATGCTCCCCGACCATTTCTACCGTTCTCGTTGCCATGCTTCAGCCCTCCTCGCCATAACGCGCATGATATGCGGCCCAGAGTTCGTCTCGGAAATCCGGATGCGCAATGTTGATCAGCAGCCTTGCGCGCTCGCGCAGGCTCTTGCCGCGCAGATTCGCCACGCCGTATTCCGTCACGATGTAATGCACGTCGGTGCGGGTCGTCGTGACCGTCGTACCTGGCTCGAACACCGGTACGATGCGGGAGATCGTGCCATGCTTGGCCGTGGACGGCATCGCCAAGATGGACTTGCCGTTCGGACACATGGACGCGCCGCGCACATAGTCGAGCTGGCCGCCGATCCCCGAGAACTGGTTGATGCCCATGGACTCGGAGTTGACCTGGCCGTTGAAATCGACCTGGAGGCAGGAGTTGATGGAAACCATCTTGTTCTGGCGCGAGACAACCACGGGGTCGTTTACATAATCCACCGTGAGCATCATAACGTCAGGGTTATTATCAACGAAGTCGTACAGCTTTTTGCTGCCCATCAGGAACGCCGCGACCATCTTGCCCTTGTTTTCGGTCTTGGCCGCGCCGGTGATGACGCCCTGCTCATACAGGTCGACGACGCCGTCGGAGAACATTTCGGAATGGATGCCGAGGTCTTTCTTGTCGCCCAGGAACTTGAGCACGGCGTCCGGTATGGAGCCAATGCCAAGCTGCAGCGTGGAGCCGTCCTCGATCAGGCTGGCGCAGTTGCGGCCGATCGCCTCTTCAACCGGACCAATCTTGCCGCCGCCCAGCTCGGGCAGAGGCCGCGAAGCTTCCACGGCATAGGTGATCTGGGACACATGGATAAATGAATCGCCCATCGTGCGGGGCATCTGGTCGTTGATCTGCGCGATCACCACCTTGGCCGAAAGCGCAGCCGGCTTTGTGCCGCCGACCGATACGCCGAACGAACAGAAGCCGTGTTCATCCGGTGGGGTCAGTGATACCAATGCAACATCGATCGGGAACGTCCCGTCGGTGAAAAAGCGCGGCGACTGATGGAAATAAAACGGGGTGTAATCCGCACGTCCCTCATTGACGGAGGCGCGTGTCACCGGACCAAGGAACAGGCCGTTGTAATTGAGGTGGCCCTTCATCTTGGGCTGGGTGTACTCGCCCTTCCCCATCGGTACCCAGTGGCAGATCTCCACGTCCTCATACTGCTCGTAGTTTGCTACCAGCGCGTCGGTCAGTACCAACGGTTCGTTTGCGCCATGGCCGAAGAATACCCGGCAATGGTTCGGGATGTGCTTGACCGCTTCTTCCGCGGTCGTGAGCTTCGACTGATAGATCGCTCTCCAGTCTTTCATTTTAGTTCGACCTCCAACTGCCACTCGAACCCCTCAAGCCCTCTCTCAAAAGGCCAAATTCGAACGGCGATCAGGTAAAGTCGATCAATACCTTGAGCATGGACTTATCCTTGCTCGCTTTTTCGAACGCATCCATCGCCTGGTCGACCGGATAAACCGCGGAAACGACCTTGGCGAGCTGCTCGTTCATCGCACCGGAGTTAATAATCTTGGCCGCGCCCTCCATGCTGGTCATCGTGTGGTGACGCACGCCGAGCATCGAAGCCTCGTTATAGATAATGGTGTTGATGTCCGTGTTGAAGATGGTACCCTTGGGCGGCATGCCGACCTGGACCATCGTGCTGCCCTGCTTGATCAGGTTGAAGCAGGCGTCATAACCGCCCTGGAAGCCAGTGGCTTCAAACAGGATATCGAACTTGCCGCCGGCAATCGCGATGCACTGATCTACGAAGTCCGGAGCGGAAATATCGACTACGTCAAAGCCAAGCTCCTTGGCGATGCGGATACGGTCCTGATTGATCTCGGCCAGAACAACATGCCCCGCGCCGGAGAATTTGCACATCATGCCGATCAGCACGCCGATCGTGCCGGCGCCGGCGATGAATACGTCGTCGCCCGGACGGACGCCCGCGCGGCGGGTGTCGTGTACCGCAACGGTGAGCGGCTCGACCAGCGCGGCGATCTTCATATCAACGTCGTCATTGAACTTGATCAGGCGGTCGGCGTTTACCAGCATATACTGGGTGAACACGCCATCCATCGAGGTACCCATGATCTTAACGTTGGTACACAGGTTCTCGCGGCCCTCGTGGCAGCCCACGCAGGCGTTGCAGGGCTCGATGGTGTGGGAGCAGACCTTGTCGCCGACCTTGATGTCGGTACGCTCAGAGTTAATAGCGTAAACCTCGCCGCAGGCCTCATGACCCATCACAAGGGGCGGCTTGGCGGTCGGGTGCTGGCCCGCGAAAATATGTAAGTCAGAACCGCAGATGCCCGCATACTTGATGCGGACAACCGCCTGTCCGGGGCCGGGCTCCGGAATCGGCGACTCCACCGTTTCGACCTTGAAGAAATCGGTTAACAAAAGCTTTTTCATAATCAAGTATCCTCCTCAACTTGACGTCTGTTCCCAGCTACCATATTTCTGCTTCGCCAGAACCGGCGCGCCGCTTCCCTGTCTCCAGTCTCCGTTATCTTGTTCTGTTGGAAGCATCGCTTCCAACAGAACAAGGGGGTACCCCCTTGTTGTCGAAAAACGGGAAATCTTCGGCCACGGTTTCGGGAGCGGTTTCACACCCCCTACATAAAATAGACACCATCCTGCCGCCATATCCTTTACCAAGGTTCTTATCGCGCAACAATGGTTGTCCATCCCTCACGGCCATCGCCGTTCCGCCGCGCATGCGAAACACAAAAACAAGTGCCTGCTTTTGTTGTTTTTTCGCGCAGCAACACAATACAGTAGTTTTCTACAGCACAGTAATACTATAATTGTCCAGACAACGATTGTCAATACCCCACAAAAGAATTCACCACTCATTTCAGGTTTTTGTAGAGCGTGCAGAATATTCATTTATTTTTTTGTTAACATTTTCACAGAGCGTCAATTTCAATATGCATTGTCACAAATTTATCATTTCATTCTTGTTTATTTTTCACAATTTTATCGCAAGATATTTCATAATTCGGTGAAACTACTCGTCAAAAAAAATTATTTTTGTTTCCGAATTTTAATCTTGAAAAAAACCGTTTGCTTGACAACTATCCGGTATGTATTATAATGTCAGTGAGTGGTGGTTTCATTCCACGTTTTGATCCGGCGGCGCGGCCGCCGACGCCCTCCATCCTGTTATGTATGGAGGGTGTTTTCAAGTAGGTGGGAACGTTTCCGCCCAATCTGGTACCGCGGGCTGCGATACAAGCGATCTCCCTGCCTGTGGGCACAGAAAGTTCAATATTTTAAGGAGGTTTTGCTATGCAAATGACATTCCGCTGGTACGGCGAAGGCAACGACAGCGTTTCCCTGGCCGACATCAAGCAAATCCCCGGCGTTACCGGCATCGTATGGGCTCTGCACCATAAGCAGGCCGGTGAAATCTGGACGGTCGACGAGATCATGCATGAAAAGAAGATCATTGAGGACGCAGGCTTCAATATCGACGTCGTCGAATCGGTTAACGTACACGACGATATCAAGATCGGCCTGCCGACCCGTGATCAGTATATCGAAAATTACAAGATCACCCTGCGCAATCTGGCGCAGTGCGGCGTAAAGGTTGTTACCTATAACTTTATGCCCGTTTTCGATTGGACCCGCACCGACCTGTTCCACCCGCTGCCGGACGGTTCGACTGCGCTTTACTATGAAAAGTCGGTCATCCGCGAGGACGCCAAGGAAATGGCCGATTATATCCTCAAGGGCTGTAAGGGCTACACCATGCCCGGCTGGGAGCCTGAGCGCATGGCCCAGCTCGACGAGCTGTTTGAAAAGTACAAGCCCGTTACGAAAGAGAAGCTGTGGGAAAACCTGAAGTACTTCCTCGAAGCGATCATGCCGACCTGCGAGGAGACCGGCATCAAAATGGCCATCCATCAGGACGATCCCCCCTGGGACATCTTCGGCCTGCCGCGCCTGCTGGTCAACAAGGAAGCGATCGGCAAGTTCCTCAAAATGGTCGACCATCCGAACAACTGCCTGTGCCTGTGTTCCGGCTCACTCGGCGCCAACGAGAAGAACGACATCGCCGACATCATCCGCTCCTATTGCGACCGCATCGCGTTCGCGCACGTCCGCAACGTCAAGCACTATGAAAACGGCGACTTCTCTGAGGTTTCCCACCGCGACTGCGACGGCGATGTCGGCATCCTGGAAATCATGAAGGCCTATCACGACTGCGGTTTCGACGGCTATATGCGTCCCGACCACGGCCGCCACATCTGGAACGAGAAATGCCGCCCCGGCTACGGCCTGTACGACCGCGCGCTCGGCATCATGTATCTGTGGGGCGTTTGGGACATGCTGGAGAAACTGGAAGGAGCTCATTAAGCAATGAAACTTTCTATTGCATCTTTGAAAGATAAGGAAGCCTGGAAGGGCTATACTCTGCCGGCGTTTGACATTGAGGCTGTCGCGGCCAGGACCAAGGCTGCGCCGACTTGGCTGCATTTCGGCGCAGGCAACCTGTTCCGTGCGTTCCAGGCGGCTGTGGCCCAGCACCTGATCGGGAGCGGCGACATGGACACCGGCATCATCACCTGCGAGAGCTACGACGACGAGATCGTGACCAAGTGCTTCCACAAGGTAGACAACCTTACGGTTGCCGTTACCCTCGAGGCCGACGGCCGCATTGAAAAGGAAGTCATCGGCTCGGTTGCGGAAACCACCACCCTGCTGCATGACTTTGATCGCGTCAAGGAGATTTTTGCCGCCCCGTCCCTGCAGATGGTTTCGTTCACCATCACGGAAAAGGGCTACTCCCTGCGCAACGCCAAGCAGGAGCTTGTTCCGGCTGCTGTGGAGGACATGAAGAACGGTCCCTCCGCCTGCAAGTCTTTCATGGCGCAGCTCGCCACCCTGCTGCTGCACCGCATGCATACCTGCGGCAAGCCGCTCGCCATGGTTTCGATGGATAACTGCTCGCACAACGGCGCGAAGCTCCAGGGTGCGATCATGGAATTTGTCGACGCCTGGAAGAAGAACGGCCAGATCTCTGATGAAGAGTATGCTTATCTGACCGAAAAGGTTTCGTTCCCGTGGTCGATGATCGACAAGATCACTCCCCGTCCGGCTCCGGAGATTGCGGACCAGCTCGAGGCCGACGGTCTGGAGGATATGCACCCGTTCGTAACCAGCAAGAACACCTATATCGCGCCGTTCGTCAACGCCGAGCGCCCGCAGTACCTGGTTATCGAAAACGACTTCCCGAACGGCCGTCCGGCGCTGGACAAGGCCGGCGTTATCTTCACCGACCGCGACACGGTTAACAAGGTGGAAATGATGAAAGTCTGCACCTGCCTCAACCCGCCCCAGACCGCGCTGGCGGTTTATGGTTGCATGCTCGGCTATACCTCGATCGCTAAGGAAGTACAGGACCATGAGCTGTACACCCTGATCGACCGTATGTGCCACATCGAGGGCATGCCTGTTGTGGTTGACCCGGGCGTGCTCAGCCCGAAGGCGTTCCTCGACGAAGTGTTTGAGACCCGCCTGCCCAATCCGTTCATTCCGGACACCCCGCAGCGTATCGCAACCGATACTTCCCAGAAAGTTTCGATCCGCTTCGGCAACGCGATCAAGAATTACGACGCGATGGGTCCCGGCAAGGCTGCCGAGTTGAAGTATATCCCGCTGGTTCTGGCCGGCTGGTTGCGCTACCTGCTCGCGGTTGACGACGAGGGAAATGCGTTCCAGTGCAGTGCCGACCCGCTGCTCGCCTCCCTGCAGGAAAAACTGTCCGGCATCGAGCTGGGCAAGGCGGACGACGCCGCTGTCGCCAAGCTGGAGCCAATCCTGCACGACGCGTCTATTTTCGGCATCGACCTGTATGCCTGCGGCCTTGCGGATAAGGTCATCGGCTACTGGAAGGAAATGATGGCCGGCCCCGGCGCAATCCGGGCAACGCTCAAAAAGTATACTGCGTAAAAGAAATAAACAAAAGCTCCCGCACATCTGTGCGGGAGCTTTTGTTATCCATACCCATAAAAAAACACGGGCGCTTTGACGCCCGCGTTCATTCGTTATTCTTCCGCCGGAAGCGCTGCCAGCATTTGCTGTGCTTTCTTCGTCGGCCACAGCCAGTCCCGTCCCTTTTCAATCGTCTGCTCCAAATAAGCCCGCGCCATATTGGTTTCTCCCTGTGACAGATAGACGCGCGCCAGCAGCAGGCTGGTATTCACCCGAAAGAGCGCGGTGGTGCCGTTGCGGACCAGTTCACGCAGGTATGCGTCATCCTGGCACACACCAGTCAGCGCGTCGTAATGGCACTGCAGGATACGCACATTCTCTGCATAGCGCTTCTGTGCCGCCTCATCCTGCCGCTCCAGCAGTTCGCGCATCTTGTCCAGGCATTCCTTGCCCTTTTCTGCGTTTTCCATCCGGAAATGAATCAGGCCCTTGTTATTGAGCATCAGCAACGCCGCGCTGAGGCGTTCGCTTTCTTCCGTAACAACCGGCGCGCCGTCCAACAGGGCAAGCGCCTGATCGAATTCCCCGATCGCGGCATGGCCATCCGCCAGGTAAGCCCGAACCGTGACTTCGAGCGCGGGTGTCTTTTTCGCACGGGGCAGAAGCTTTTCAAACTTTTCCAGAAAGCGCTCAGGCTCAAGGTTCTGATACAGCCAGGCAAGCCGGTTCTGCAGGGCGCTCACCCCGTAGGACAGCGCCAGGATGTACAAAATTGCAAAGCCAATCACCAGAACAGCCAGCGCCAGCCAGAACGATATGCCCCGTTTTACCATATAGCCCGCCGCCGCCAACAGCGCAATACCGCCGACCGCCGGCAGAAGCATGTACTGCGGGAACAGCTTGACCAATTTCACCATAATGTAATCACTCCTAAACTCAACAGTTCTATTATACCGGTACCATGTTCAAATCGCAAGTCTTTTCATGCCTGTTTGCGACAATAACCCGTTAAAAAAGGCGGTGCAGCCGCAGCCGCCCGCCCTTTTGCAAGCATCTTTCCGTCCTACAAGGCAATATGGTGTGTTTTCCAGGGAGAATCCGGCTGACGGGAAGAAACCGGTCCCGTGCTGTCGCGCACGATCAGCTTTGCTTCCACGTCGATCACCCTTCCCTCCGGCGTCGGCGCCCCTTCGATCAGGTCCATCAGCAGGTTTACGCTAATCCGGCCTTTTTCCTCAATCTGCTGGCTGACCGTGGTCAGGCTTGGCGTCACCTGCTCCGACATTTGGATATTATCAAACCCGACAACCGAAATGTCCTGCGGAATCCGCATCCCGCGGTCATGAATGGTATCCAGCACACCGATCGCCATATAGTCAGACGCAACGAACAGCGCCGAAACATCCGGAAATTCGTTTAAGATCTGATTGGCGATCTGATAGCCCGAATCAATGGAGTTATACCCCTCGCGCACCATGCCAGGCAGGACCGCGTTCCCTTGCCGCGCCATACCGTCCAGATAAGCCCGGCGGCGCTCCTCGCTCGACGGCAGGAAGTGCGGACCGTTAATAAAGGCGATCCGCCTGTGTCCCAGCCCGAACAAATACTGCATCGCGCTCAGCGCGCCCATATAGTTATCGATGCAGACCTGATAGACCTGCTGCGACGCAGGCGACTTCCCGATCAGCACCAGCGGCACATGATGCTCCAGCAGCTCGTTGATATACGGCGTATGCTCATAAAGCGGACTGATGAGCAAAAGGCCATCCACCCTTTTCTGCAGCACCGCGTCAAAGGCTTCTTTCATGTCCCGACAGCAGAGCATCAACGCATAGTATCCCCGCTTCGTCATCGCTTTAAGAATGCCGCGTTGAATCTCCATATAGTACTGGTTCTGAAAAACGTAATCGATATCGTGCGGCACAACCACGCCGATCGTTCGGCTGCGCCGCTGTGACATGCTGCGCGCGTAAGCATTCGGCTGAAACTGGTGCTCGCGTATCACGCGGAGCACACGCTCTTTTGTTCCCGGCAATACATCTGATTTATTATTCAGCACGCGAGAAACCGTTGATTTGGAAACGCCCGCCTCTTTGGCAATTTCCGTGATCGTCATACTTTTCTTCAAGACCACTATCTCCTTTTCCCCGCCTCTCTCTCAATATAATTATACAGGCTTGACAAGAGCCAATCAATATATGATTCCCTGCTGCGGATATTTTCGTCAAATTTACTCTGTTTTGTTATTATACTTTGTGCATATTCTATATATTTTCTCCAGTTTGCCGCAACTGCTACTTCCTTTTTTGATAAAAATGAGGTATACTATTCCCATATTATCCTTGGAGACAAAAGAGGGCTTTCCATTGAAAGAATACCACATCACATCCAATGACAGCGGGCAGCGCTTGAACAAATTCCTTGGCAAAACAGTTCCCCTGCTTTCCGGCGGGCAGATGCATAAATACCTGCGCCTTAAGCGCATCAAGATCAATGGGAAGCGCACCGAGGCCAGCTACAAGCTCATAGCGGGCGACGTGGTGCAGCTTTATCTGAACGACAGCTACTTTGACGCACCCCAAGAGGAGGATGCCTACCGGCATATTTCACACCCCCGCGTCCGTGTGGTCTATGAGGACAGCCATATCCTCCTTGCCGATAAGGCGCCCGGTATGGTGGTGCATGCGGACGAGCGCGGCGGCACAGATACGCTGATCGCCCATATTCAGGCCTATCTGTATCAGTCCGGCGCCTGGGAGCCGTCCGCCGCCGCATCCTTCGCCCCCGCGCTGTGCAACCGCATTGACCGCAACACTGGCGGCATCGTAATTGCCGCGAAAACGGCCGAGGCGCTGCGTATCCTGAACGACAGGATCAAATCCCGTGAACTCGAGAAACGCTATCTGTGCGTTGTTCACGGCCGTCCACAGCCAGCCGAAGGGCTGATCGAAAACTATCTGCGCCGCGACGAGACGCGCAAGCAGGTCACCCTGCACAGCACACGCGTCCCCGGTGCCAAAACCGCGCGCACCCGTTACCGGACGCTCGCTTCCAGCGGCCGACTTTCCCTTGTCGAATGCGAGCTGCTCACCGGCCGCACCCATCAGATTCGGGCGCACATGGCCTCGATCGGCTGTCCGCTGTTAGGCGATGGCAAATACGGCGTAAATGAGCGCAACCGTCCTTACGGCGAATTCGGCCAAGCATTGTATGCCTATTCGCTGTCCTTCCATTTCCAAACGGATGCCGGCGCGCTTTCCTATCTGGATGGGAAAACCTTTACCGTGCAGGACGTCCCTTTCGTCCAAAAATATTTCCCTGAATACCACCTATAGCAAAGCAGCAGCCCACAGGCTGCTGCTTTGTTTTTAATCGAAAATATTTTCCTTATACGTTCCATCCTCAATGGCCTGCACCGTTGCATCCGACAGGTTGCTGTAAACCATGCCGGGCTCCAGCGTGATGCCCTTGACCGCGGCCAGCTCGGAAACCGTAACGAACGCATACGTTTTGTCCGTGCGGCTCTGCAGCTCGTCAATGGCTGCCAACACGCCTGGCAGGGTACCCTGCCAGATATCGTGCATCAGCACGATATCGCCGTCCTCGACCTCGTTGATGATATGGTCTTTCACACTCTCCGGATCGGTCTTGGTGCTCCAATCCAGCGTATCAACGCTCCAGTTGATGATCGGCAGACCGAGCGCTTTCATCTGCTCCTTGACCGTGTCGTTGACGCCGCCGCCGACCGGACGCATGACCGTCGGCTTTTGGCCGGTATACGATTCGATCAATTCGCTGTTGGACTCCACCTCGTCGCGCACGGTCGCCGCGTCCAGATGTGTCAGGCGGCTCATCGGATGCGTCATGGTGTGGTTGCCCAGCTCATGCCCATCCGCAAGGTACTGCTCCATATGGCTGTGGAAGTCCTTGATGCGGTAGCCACACATGAAGAATGTCGCATGGACATTGCGCTTTTTCAGCTCCTCCAGAAGCGTTGCCGTGTAACCGTTCGGATAGGTGTCCGTAGCGCCGGTCGGCCCATCGTCAAAGGTCAAGGCAACATATACGTCGGCCTCTGGGATATCTCCGCCGACCGCGTCGGTCAGCGCGCTTTTCATGGTATCGAGATATGCCTTTTGGCTGTCAAAGCCCTCCAGCGAGCCTTTTGTGAACGCAAAAGTACCCTCTTCATCCGCAAGGTCGGTATAGTTTCTGCCGACCAGCGCCGCAAACAGGGGCGCTGAAACATAGAAACGCCCGTTTTCATCCGTATGAACCTTGATATCGTCCCCCTTCACGCGGTCCCCGCCAACCTTGGTCTTGGCATTGTCCCGCACGGTGGACTGAATCCCGTCATAGTTGATCGTCCATTCGGCGCTCCCGTCAAACTCCGCGGTCCCGCCCAGCGTCGTAATCGCGGCCTTGAGCGGAACATAGCGCAGCCCATCCTGCTCGATCACGGCGGCGCCCAGCCGCTCCCCGTCCTGCACCATCTGCGCGGACTGCCCGCCCCGCACAAGCTTATCTGAGCCGACACGCATCAGCACACTGGTTTGCTGCAACGTCTGCTGAGACGGGCCAAGCTTTTCCAAAGCCTTCTCCGCGATCTCGTTCAGCTTATCCTCTTTCAGCTCTTTTTTGGATTTCGTGAGTACAACCAGATCTCCCTGCCCGCTTCCCAAATCATTTACCTGCAGGGACAACGCCCGGCAGAATTCCTTTGCCGGAACATACGCGGTCCCATCCGACAGGCGCGGTACCAGAGCCATAGTCTGCGCCGTCTCGTTCACGCGCAGCGATGTGCTGTCAATCTGCGCCTGTACCGTCAGTTTATTATCACTGACTGTGATCGTTTTTGTGGCCTGATCCCAAGTAAGGGAAAATTCAAGATTGTCACAGACCGGTTTGACCGGAACATAAGCATTCCCGTTCTGATCCCGAAACGGCGCCGCGCTGCCCAGATCGACCACATCATCACCCAGCAGCGCCTTGCCGTTATTCATTTGAAGCACCAGTTGATTCTGGCTTCCTCCAAAAATCGCGCCGGAAATTCCTTTCACGATATGAAACGCGACAGGGATCGCAATGACGATCACTAGAATCAATGCAATCAGCACACCCCAGTGGCTATTCCGGCGGCGGCGTCTATGACGGCGGTATCGAGACCGGTACGCCGTTTGATAAGACATGCCTCATTCATTCCTTCCTACCTAATATCAATTGCTACATACTACCAATACCGTATTATAACACATAACCCATGCAAAAACAGTTACAGTATCGTTACTATTCGCCCTTTTTCGACAGCACCGCGTCGGTTAAGAGCTGTACGCCCACTCCAAGCAGATGCGGTCCCACATACGCGCCCAGGGTACAGTCGATCTCGCCCTCCATGAAATTTTCAAAATCAGGTAGGCTTTTCTGCGCCAGGCTGCGGATCACCTTCAATTCCTCCGGCGCGTCCCCATGCGCGACAGCCAAATTGAAGCGTGCGCCGCGCGGCACCAGGGCTGTGGCCATCCGCACCATCTGATCGACCGCCGCTTTTCTCCCACGGATCTTCGCCACACTGATCAGTTCCCCGTCAGGCGCAAAGGAGAGGATCGGCTTGATCTGTAGCATTGTCCCCGCAACCGCCGTGATCTTGCCTACTCTGCCGCCTTTCTGCAGATATTCCAGCGTATCGACACAAAAGAAAACATGCGTTGCCCGCATCAAGGGCGGGATGGCCCGCAGCAGCTCCGGCCAAGTCCAGCCCTCCTCGATCCAGCGGGCCGCCTGTAGCACGGTCATACCTGTGCCAAGCGAACCGCTCAACGTATCAAAGGCGGCAATCTCTAGGCCCACGGTCTGCTCGCCGATCAGCCGGATCAAATTATGCGTCCCACTGAGGCCGCTTGAAAAATTAATTGCAAGGACCTTCGTATAGCCTGCCTGCCGGATGCGCTCCAAGGTATCTGACACCTGTCCCCCGTCGGGCAGCGTTGTCTTCGGGATCTCCTTTTTGAGCCGGCGATACACCTCAACGGCACTAATATCCACGCCATCGGCATATTCCCCATCAGAAAAGATGAGCTTGAGCGGCACGACAAAAATACCGTATTTGCGGATATCCGCCTGCGAAATATCCGCACAGGAGTCGGTAAGCAAAGCGATCTTCTGTTGATTCATAACTCCTCCTGCTGCTTAAAGTTCCTCGCCCGCGCTCCAATTAATCAAGTGCGGCGAAATTGTCTTTCTGCGCTCCTGCGGCGGGACGACCTTCACGCCGAAAAAATCATACCATTGGCCACACGCGTCACACTGCCAGGCGGTCGCTTCCGTTTCATCCATAATATAAATCTCGTTACCACATTCACAGGCCAAAATCGTCATACAGGATACCCCTTTCGATATCACGCCCTCAAAATATTGTATATAGTATATCACACTTCTAACACGAAGTCATCCACAGTATTCCCAAATAAGAAAGCCCCGCCGCACAAAGCAGCAGGGCTTTTTGGAGCTGTTGATCAGAGTTGAACTGACGACCTCATCCTTACCAAGGATGCACTCTACCTACTGAGCTACAACAGCATAATACAAAACGGCGATCAAACAGTCGCCGTTTTGTAATGGCGACCCGGATGGGACTTGAACCCACGGCCTCCAGCGTGACAGGCTGGCGCTCTAACCAACTGAGCTACCGGGCCAAATATAAAATTTGGTGGGCCTTCGGGGACTCGAACCCGGGACCGACCGGTTATGAGCCGGTTGCTCTAACCAACTGAGCTAAAGGCCCATATCAACATGGAGTGATAGCACTTTGCCGCCACCATAATATGTGGCGGCAAAGCCTTATCAAATGGCTCCTCAAGTTGGACTCGAACCAACGACCCTGCGGTTAACAGCCGCATGCTCTACCAACTGAGCTATTGAGGAATATCAAGCGAATCCTTTACTGGATTCGCTGATGTGCGCATCGAGTTATCTTTCCAGGCCGTCGCCAGCCAAGTATTGTCACCGTAAATGAGCTTAACTACTGTGTTCGGAATGGGAACAGGTGTACCCTCATCACCATAGATACGCACTATATCGAGAAATGCTCCAGGCATTTACTCACCTTGTAAAACATACCACATCGCCGCCATCTTGTCAACCGTCAAAGATGGTGACCCGTGGGGGAATCGAACCCCCGTTTGCGGCGTGAGAGGCCGCCGTCTTAACCGCTTGACCAACGGGCCATTTCCAGCCTGCTTCCGGTATGCTTGCCGGCTCCACCGTGGGACTGAACTCGGCCAATCCCACAGCGCACCGTTTCTGGTACACCATCACGGGCTCGAACCGTGGACCCACTGATTAAGAGTCAGTTGCTCTACCAACTGAGCTAATGGTGCATGCTTCTCCTTGAAAAGAAATTTTCTTTTCGCAGAAACAGAAGGTCTTACACCTTGAAAACTGAACAATAACTATGGCAAACAAAGAGTAAAATCTGAGATTGCCTCTAATATGAGGTCAAGCCCTCGGCCTATTAGTATCAGTCCGCTGCATACATTACTGCACTTCCACTCCTGACCTATCAACCTTGTAGTCTACAAGGGGCCTTACTCCATAAAGGATGGGAACACTTATCTCGAGGGGAGTTTCACGCTTAGATGCCTTCAGCGTTTATCTCGTCCGTACTTAGCTACCCAGCTATGCCCCTGGCGGAACAACTGGTGCACCAGCGGTACGTCCATCCCGGTCCTCTCGTACTAAGGACAGCTCCTCTCAATATTCCTGCGCCCGCAACAGATAGGGACCGAACTGTCTCACGACGTTCTGAACCCAGCTCGCGTACCGCTTTAATTGGCGAACAGCCAAACCCTTGGGACCGAATTCAGCCCCAGGATGCGATGAGCCGACATCGAGGTGCCAAACCTCCCCGTCGATGTGGACTCTTGGGGGAGATCAGCCTGTTATCCCCAGGGTAGCTTTTATCCGTTGAGCGACGGCATTTCCATTCACATACCGCCGGATCACTAACTCCAACTTTCGTTACTGCTCGAACCGTCATTCTCGCAGTTAGGCTCGTTTATGCGTTTACACTCAGTGCACGATTTCCGTCCGTGCTGAACGAACCTTTGAGCGCCTCCGTTACTCTTTAGGAGGCGACCGCCCCAGTCAAACTGCCCACCTGACAGTGTCCCCCGACCAGATTCATGGCCGCAGGTTAGAATCCCAATATCCCAAGAGTGGTATCCCAAGGTTGCCTCCACAAATGCTGGCGCACTTGCTTCCCAGGCTCCCACCTATCCTGTACATGGAATACCGAGATCCAATATCAAGCTACAGTGAAGCTCCATGGGGTCTTTCCGTCTAGTTGCGGGAAACCGGCATCTTCACCGGTACTACAATTTCGCCGGGCGGGCTGTTGAGACAGTGCCCAAATCGTTACGCCATTCGTGCGGGTCAGAACTTACCTGACAAGGAATTTCGCTACCTTAGGACCGTTATAGTTACGGCCGCCGTTTACTGGGGCTTAAGTTCGCACCTTCGCTTGCGCTAAGCACTCCCCTTAACCTTCCAGCACCGGGCAGGCGTCACCCCCTATACGTCATCTTTCGATTTAGCAGAGAGCTGTGTTTTTGCTAAACAGTCGCTTGGGCCTTTTCACTGCGGCCTGCTCTCGCAGGCGCCCCTTATCCCGAAGTTACGGGGCCAATTTGCCGAGTTCCTTAACAACCCTTCTCCCGTTGGCCTTAGAATACTCATCCCATCTACCTGTGTCGGTTTGCGGTACGGGCACCTTAGTATACACATAAGCTTTTCTCGTCTCTCACGCCAGTTACTTCCCTACTAAATTTCGGTCCCTTGCGCCCGGGGCAACCATCGCCCAGGTTAACCTTAATGAAAGCGTCCCTTATGCTTAAAGTTCGGTGGTTACGGAATTTCTACCGTATGTGCATCGACTACGCCTTTCGGCCTCGCCTTAGCTCCCGACTAACCTTGGGCGGACGAACCTTCCCCAAGAAACCTTAGATTTTCGGCCATTATGATTCTCACATAATTCTCGCTACTTATTCCGGCATTCTCACTCGTATAAAATCCACCAGTGCTTCCGCTCTGACTTCGCCTCTTATACGACGCTCCCCTACCCAATGCATTACTGCAATGCCTAAGCTTCGGTTGAACGCTTAGCCCCGTTACATTTTCTGCGCAAAACCACTCGACCAGTGAGCTATTACGCACTCTTTG